>JAEEGK010019197.1_pt1 | contig 14687 bp, 17 predicted proteins | sample 8958771 | NCBI WGS metagenome assembly JAEEGK01 (sample SAMN16246547, study PRJNA631951) | gut metagenome | biome: gut microbiome; feature: rumen; material: SC-attached | host: Bos | place: Iran: Karaj | collected 2018-10
CCTTTTCTTTCAGATAAGTATGACCTGACAAAGCATCCAAACTATCCGCTGACAGCAGACTATGACAAGAAAAACTGGTTTGATATTGAAAAGTATCTGAACAGAAAGCTTGTCCTTCATCCAAATGATGAATACGAGATTTTTATAGATGGAGAGGAGAAGAAAGAAGATGGCTGATTGGAAACTTCATGGCACTCATAGAAAAGAGAACTTTGAATATGGTTTATTTCCAGAACATATGTGGGATGAACTTAGAAGGTATCAGGAAGTCTTTGGAGATGAATTTGGAATAGATCAGCTTTTGAAAATCAAGGATATAGAAGCAAAAGCCTTCATTGCTGAGTCTATTTGCGATGCACCGGAATTCTTCATGGATATGTTAGGAGTATCAAGGCAGTATCCCGAATTTGATTCCATAAGTGGCGCACTTAGGGAATTGAATGAGATTGCCAGCGAGTATCTGGAAAATAAGAAATAAGATTCTTACGGCGTAGCCCTAACAGGCGATTGAAAAGCAGGAGTCATAACCTGCCGCCGTATTACTCCCAGTGTGGGAGTGCAGCGGATATTATCCGCATTATTAAAATGCAGCGCTGTGCCGGATAGTCACTGCAGAAGACACCGGCTTACAACTTCATATGGAACCCGTAAACAAGGGCAGTTAATGAAGAGTCACGGTCTGATCAACCGATGGCTCTTTTTTAATGCCCGCAAGCAACTAACAACTATTTTTCTAAATCACAGGAGGATTTTAATTATGGCATTTTTTCAGAGCGCAGTAGGCGTACTTCAGACACTCGTTATCGCACTTGGTGCAGGTCTTGGAATTTGGGGCGTTGTAAACCTCATGGAGGGTTACGGCAATGACAACCCTGGAGCTAAGTCTCAGGGCATGAAGCAGCTCATGGCCGGTGGTGGTGTTGCCCTCATCGGTACTACACTTGTTCCACTTCTTTCCGGACTTTTCTAATCCGGCCTATCACCAACAAAAATCAGGAGGGGCAGTGTAACAAGCTGCCCTTCCCTGAGAAAGGAGGCAATCGTTGGAAAGTTTGTTAGAAAAACTGACTGATTGGCTCAAAGACATGCTGGTAGGTGGAATTATGGATAATCTCACATCTACATTTTCAACTTTGAATCAGAAGATTGGAGAAGTAACAGCACAAGCAGCAATCGCAAACAAGTAGGATGAGCCCCGAAACCCTTGATTTTACTGGGGTTTTCGGCAATCGCCTTTCGACGGATTTTGATTAAAAATGACCGATTTTCGGAGTCGAAATCGCGATTGTGTACACAAAGTTATAAAAAATACGACCTTCATTACATCGTAAAAATGTAGTGAAGGTCGCTTTGATTTTGGAGGATTATATTCGATTATATTCCGGTTTTTTGTTCTAAATTATCCTAGAAGATAATTCTTTTACCCAAGGACAATTATATCAGTTTTGGCCTTTGAGCAGGAAACTTTTCTTGACAAGTGCAAAAAAATCCTATTTTCAAAAAATGCTCACGTTTTGCTCACGTTTTGAGTATATACAAAGAAAAAAAGGTGTGATATTATTAAACTAGCAAATCGGTAGGGACATACAAAACCTGCCGATTTTCTTTTGCCTAAAAAGCTTCGAGGGCACTCCTGTAAAGCCCACTCCTGTACGGAAGTTTGGAGGCAAATTTCATATGTAAGTTTGGCTAATGGCCTTACGGTAACTATGCCCTTTTGCATCCGGCGTACGACGGTGTGCGGAAGGGTTTTTTTATTGCCCAAATTGGGTGAACACAACTAAATAAGGAGGACGATTATGGATTTTAAGGAATTCAGAGCTCAGATGATTGAAGATCTGAAAGAGCGCATGTATGAGTGGACCGGCGAGGAGTATGAGATTGAGCCTAATACTGTGGCAAAGCTGCAGGATGCCGGTTACGACGGAATCGTGGTGCGAAAGGTCGGGGATACTATCGGTGTGAACATCGATGCGACTGCTTTTTACCATGACTACAACAGCGGTAAGAAGGATTATGATGCGGTTCTTAATGATGCTACGGAGATGTGCATGCATGGTATCGAGGAGATGCCCGGCTTCAACATTGACGAGTTTAAGAATTATGACATCATGAAAGAAAAACTTGCGATGCAGGTGGTGGCTACCGAGCGTAATGCGGAGATGCTTGAGAAGATTCCGCACAAAGAAATCGAAGACATGTCCGTAGTCTTCAGATTCATCGTCGGAAATAACCATGATGGATTAAGCAGCATTCTCATTACCAACGATATGCTTAAGAGTTATGGAATCGATGATAATCAGCTCTTCAAGGATGCTCTTACCTATGCGCCTGACTTAAGACCTTCCGAGATTAAGGGAATGGTCGATGTTCTGGCGGAAATGATGGGTGTAGATGTTAGTGAACTTGAGAACGATTTTATCACCGGTCCCGGCGCGCCCGAGATTCCCATGTTTGTGGCAAGCACCGAGGACAAGACCAACGGCGCCGGTATCATCGCATACCCCGGATTCATGGAAATGGCATCGGAAAAGTTGGGAGGGGACTTCTTTCTTTTGCCGTCGAGCATTCACGAAGTTATCCTCGTCCCTGACAACGGAAAGATGGATTACCGCGAGCTTGAGAAGATGGTGCACGAGGTCAACGAGACTCAGGTAAGACCGACAGAACGCTTATCTGACAATGTTTACCACTATGATTCCAAAGAAAAGATCTTTGAGCTCGCCAGCAAGACTGACGCCAGAAGAAAAGAAAGACCTGTGGAAAAGGACTCCGTGCTGAAGGACTTATCTGCAGAAAAGATGGAAGCTGATGCTTCACCTAAGATTAAAGCTGATAAGGTGCACAAGAAGGAGGAGCCGGCTCTTTGAGAAAGAGACGAGCTACCCACATGGTTCCGGTTCAACGGGCGACCGCTAAGGCTTTCGGTAACGAAAAGGATTATCTTCACATGGCTAAGAAGTGCAAGGGTTGTCCTTACGGCTACAAACGGTACTGTGTAGGGCTCTGCTGGAAAGATATCTATAAAGGATACGGCGGAGGCTCCAAGAAATGACCTATGACTATTATTACGGTCCGGAGGCCGAACAGTTTTCTTTCTACCGGATTCCCAAAGTGTTATTCGAGGCGGAGAGAGTAAGGGAGTTGTCTACGGACGCAAAACTCCTTTACGGCATGATGTTAGATCGCATGCAGCTTTCCGCCAGGAATAAGTGGCTGGACGATAAAGGCAGGGTGTTCATTTTCTTTACGGTGAATCAGATTATGAAGGCACTTTCGATTAGCAATAAGACGGTTACGAAGCTTCTTAACGAGCTTGAGAGTGCAAGACTGATTTCGAGGGAAAAGTCGGGATTTTCGAAGCCCGACAGAATCTACGTTATGAACTTTCTTTCAGTGGTGTACAAAGTACATCGCGAGATGTGTAAAAACTACACTGCTGAAGATGTAGATTCTACACCTGCCGAGGCGAAAGAATTACATCCTAATAATACTAATAATAATCAAACTGATATTAGTGATATCAATCTATCTTCAGCGGAGGATGGAGGGATGGAAGCCTATCGGTATTATGAATCGTATATCAAGGAGAGAATCTGCTTTGACAGTCTTCTTGAAGAGCACCCTTACGAAAAGGATGACCTTACAGAGATAGTCACGCTCATCACTGATGTGATGACTTCGCGCAAAGGCACCGTTAGGGTGTCTGGCGATGACAAGCCCATTGAGGTAGTCAAAAGCAGGTTCATGAAGCTTGATTCTAGCCATATAGAATACGTTCTGCAGAGCCTTAAAGACAATCCGGCAGAGATAAGAAACATACGGGGCTACTTACTGGCACTTCTTTACAACGCACCAACAACAATCAGCAACTATTATTCAGCACAAGTTAATCATGATATGGCTAAAGAATATTTTGGAGGAACAACATGTCACACAGAGCCACAACTATCGCCATAGTCAACCAGAAAGGCGGCACAGGCAAGACCACCAGCACAGAGAACATCGGAGTCGCCCTTGCCATGGAGGGCAAACGCGTTCTTTTGGTGGATACCGACCCGCAGGCTTCTTTGACTGTCTGCATGGGAAGTACGCAGCCTGACGAGCTTCAGGTGACGTTGGCGAGCGTTCTTAACAAGGTTCTTCAGGACAAAGAAATCGACCCGGAGGAAGGCATTCTTCATCACGCAGAAGGTGTGGACTTAATGCCTGCCAACATTGAACTTGCGGGCCTCGAGGTAGGCCTTGTGAACGTGTTAAGCAGGGAGTCGGTTCTGAAGGAGTATATAAAGAACGTTGAGAATCATTATGACTTTATTTTGCTTGACTGTATGCCGTCTCTCGGTATGCTTACGATTAATGCGCTGGCGGCTGCCGACGAGGTTCTGATACCCGTTCAGGCGCAGTACCTGCCGGCAAAAGGACTTGAACAGCTTCTTACGACCATCAACAAGGTGAAGAAGCAGATTAACCCGCGGCTTCACATCGAGGGGATACTTCTTACGATGGTGGAGGGGAGGACAAACTTTTCAAAAGACATAAGCAGCCTTATAAGAGAGACATATGGTAAGAACATCCGTGTATTCGACGCGGAGATTCCCAAGGCTACCAAGGCGGCTGAGACATCGGCCATGGGATTCAGCATTTTTAAGCACGATCCCATGGGCAAGGTCGCAAAGGCCTACAGAGACGTTACCAAGGAGGTGATAGCGGATGCCGAAGCAAGGCGCAAACTTAAGCTTGAAAAGCTACGATGACATCTTTTCAACTCAGGAACAGCGCGACGAAAAAGAAGGAACCTTGGAACACGTTCAGCAGTTGGACATCTCGAAACTGGTGCCTTTTAGCGGACATCCGTTTAAGGTCAGAGATGATGAGGAGATGGAGAAGACAGTAGAAAGCATTAAGCAGTTCGGAGTTTTAAATCCCGTCATCGTAAGACCGATGGACAACGGCCTGTTTGAGATAGTGTCAGGTCACAGACGATGTCATGCTTCGGCACTGGCGGGACTTGAGAGCGTTCCAGGAATCGTAAGGAACCTCGATGACGATGAGGCTACAATCCTCATGGTAGATAGTAATCTGCAGAGGGAGACGATACTGCCGAGTGAAAGGGCGATGGCGCTGAAGATGCGGTATGAGGCGATGAAGAGACAGGCGGGAAGGCCAAGCAAAGAAAATGCGTGCCAAGTTGGCACGAATTTACGGTCGGACTCCATTTTGGCAGAACTGACAGGTGAAAGCGCGAGAAATATCCAGAGATATATGTGTTTAACTAATCTCATTCCTGAACTTCTCGACATGGTTGATGACAAGCGCATATCTTTCAACCCCGCCGTCGAGCTCTCATATATCACCAAAGACCAGCAAAAGGACTTCCTAGTCGCGATGGACTACGCACAGTCAACACCTTCTTTGTCCCAGGCGCAGCGCATCAAAAAACTTAGCCAGGAAGGCATGTGTACCCTTGAAGCTATGTGCGCAGTAATGGACGAAGAAAAGAAGCCCGAACAAGATCACATTACCATCAAGCACGATGTTCTGAAGAAATACTTCCCCAAGTCCTACACCCCCAGGCAAATGGAAGACCAGATAATCAAACTGCTTGATCAGTGGCAAAAGAAAAGACAACGAAACGAATGCTTATAGGCTACTCGGAAAACCGGGTGGCCTTTAATTTTGGAGGAAAAAATGAAAATAGGTATAAGTCTTGATAATTATGAAAGTCCCATGGAGGACACAAAGCACCTCGTTAATAACTACGGTTATGACAGAGAGATAGGCTATTTAAAAATCAATCCGGAGCGACTTCCGGTTATTGTTTCGGAAAGTAAGGCATTGGCCGACATAAGAGCCATGGATAATCACAAGGCCGTATATCCGCTCAATGACAGACGTTATGAACTTATTGTTGATGACAGAGCGATTTCATTTTTGGTACAGCACAAAGGTAGCTTCATTTTGTTTGGTAATGCTTATATAGCAAAGCGACAGGGAAGAATGAGCACCGCTCTTACCATGAATGAGATTCTTGAGTGGCTCAAAGAATTTGAAAAGAACGAAATCGGCATGGTTCATGACAGCCATTTTAACCAGACAGTAATCGGATTTGAATTTGACGAGGAAAAGGAGTGTTACAGATGAGAAGACCATTAGCGTATATATCTTTTAATTCCACCGGAAACAGAAAAGAAGTGATTGAAGCGGCTAAACAGTATTGCCGAATGACCTATTTGGCAGGATATTCACCTATCTGCCCTGCGTTGTTCCAAATGAACTTTTTAAGTGCAGACAAGCCGATCGAATACAAGGATGGCAGGGAGATGGCAAATGAGCTACTTAGACGCGCCAGGGTTCTTGTGGTTTGTGGTGATGCGGAATCAAAAGAAGAACTGGAAGATATGGCTATAGCAAGACGATACCAAATACCTATTTTGGCTTTTAGTGATATGGTTTTTATCTTGGAAAAGATAGTAAAAGGAATGAATGGGTGATATAGCGCCAATAATCAATAATAAGGTGTTGGCGACGTATTTACCAGAAAGGAGGCCTCATGCAGGAAGAAGTTGAAGATAGAACCGTCAACCTGGCGGTATCCACCACAAGGCTGACCGCGCGAAGCATCATCAGAGGCGTCAGATGGTTCATTATGAACCACAATCAAAAGAAAATCCGAAAGCAGATGAAGCACCCGTTCGCAGAAGGAAAGCAATCAGTGGCCGACCTTCTAAAGGCGGGTGTTTCTACTGACAAGATAGAATTGCCGGACGGCTCCGCACGGGACTTTTGCAAGCTCGCCAAGAAGTTTGGCGTCGATTACGCAATCCGCAAGGACAAATCTCAGGAGCCTGCGCGGTATGTGGTTTTCTTTAAGGCTAAGGACACGGAAGTCTTAGACCAGGTGGTCAAAGAATACGTCTCCAAAACCAATGCCAAAGCCGAAAAGGCCAGCGTTCGTGAACAGCTTAAAGCCGAAAAGGCGAAAGCTCACGAGAATGCCGACAAACAGCCCAAGCGCAAAGCCAGGAAGCATCGCAAAGAAAGGACCGAAGGCCGATGACCGGAGCGAGCAAACCTTCAGAAAAAAATAATAAAAAACCATTTGACTCTTTCAAAGCTGCATGCGCATAATAGAGCCTATATAAAAAACGCAGATTACGGCATGCCGTAAAATGGCGAGGAATGAGGGTTGTATGATGAGTGGTGCATTAAATATCCGAGAGGTCACACTTGAGGACGCGGAAAGACTGGCTGAGATCTATTCGCATTACGTTCTTAACACGGCGGTTTCTTTTGAATACGAGGCTCCTACGGCTGAGGAATTCAGACAGAGAATTCTTCACACCAAGGAGAAGTATCCGTACCTGGTATGCGAGAAAGATGGCAGGATTGTAGGCTATACCTATGCAAGTGCATACAGCGTGAGAGACGCGTATTCATGGACTGCCACCACTTCGATTTATGTGGACAAGGACTGCCGCAGACAGGGTATCGGCTCGGCACTTTACAAGGAGCTTGAGGAGCGTCTTCGCAAGCAAGGCATAGTGAATCTTCTTGCAGGCACGGCATTCTGCGATGAGGAAGACGAATTCCTTACGCATGACAGCTTCAACTACCACTCAAGAATGGGCTATACCAAAGTCGCACACATGAAAGGTATCGGCAAGAAATTCGACAGATGGTACGATCTTGTGTGGATGCAGAAGGTGTTATAGGAGGGATAATGATATGAACGCTTTAACGGTAAAAGAATGTGACAATAAAGATGCCGCAATTGCCCTTATTCGGGAGTATTCCACGATAAAGGGCGCAGAGAAATGCTTTGTTTCTTTGGACAAAGAACTGGCCGACCTTGAGAGCTACTACAAGGGTGGTGCACTTTTACTTGGTTACGAAGGCGACAAGCCGATTGCAACGATAGCCATCAGAAAGATAGACGATGCAACCGCAGAAGCCAAAAGGCTCTACATTAAGCCTGAGTACAGGGGCAAGGGTTACGCCCGCACCATGATGAATGCTATGCTTGATAAGGCCGGAGAACTCGGCTTTGCGGAAGTTAAATTCACCACTATGCCGGAAGTAATGAAAGTCGGTTATGGCTTGTATAAACGCATGGGCTTTGAGGAAACTGACTTTGACGGAACGACGGCTTCTATGCGAATGAAGCTTAAATAAAGATACCGGTACATTGATTCACAGACGGTGACGATTAATCTTAGCGGGTTAGTCGACTCCGTCTTTTTTGCACCCAAATTCAGGAAAAAGAAAGGAGCCCGATGACTTCTAAGTTGCAAAAGAAGATAACAACCACAATTCCATATGTGCTCATAAGCCTCTTTGCCACGAACTTAGGCGAGGCCGTACGTCTGTCGGAAGGAAGAGATGCGTCGGAGAAGACGCTTTCTTTTTTCACGAGCGGGCTGGAGCAGGCTTTCGCGAGTATAGCGCCGAGTTTTAATCCGTTTGACTTGCTCATCGGTGCGGCAGTCGGCGGGCTCTTACGCTTGGCAGTCTACATCAAAGGCAAGAACGCCAAACACTACCGCCACGGCGCAGAATACGGCACTGCAAGATGGGGCACACCCGCCGATATTGAGCCATTTAAGAATCCAGTTTTAAAACAAAATGTTATATTAACCAAGACCGAATCCCTCACCATGGAGTCCCGCCCCGCAAAACCCAAGTACGCCCGCAACAAAAACGTCCTGGTAGTCGGCGGCAGCGGCTCCGGTAAGACGCGCTATTTTATCAAGCCGAATCTGCTTCAGATGCATTCAAGTTATGTCGTTACAGACCCAAAAGGTTACTTTTGGATAGGACAATAGTAATATCACCTTGAAAAAGAAAGGAGGCTTATATGAGTAAACACCAGTACACAGCCCTGTATGAACGCCTTTCAAGGGATGATGAATTGCAGGGCGAAAGTAACAGTATCACCAATCAGAAGCAGCTTTTAGAGGACTACGCTAAGAAGCACGGCTTCGATCCCGTCCGTCATTTCACCGATGATGGAATCAGCGGGACCACCTTTGACCGCAAAGGCTTTAAGGCAATGATCGAAGAGGTTCTTGAGGGGAACGTATCCACGATCATCGTTAAGGACATGAGCCGTTTCGGTCGTGACTATCTGAAAGTTGGTTACTACACCGAAATCATGTTTGTCGAGAAAGGTGTCCGCTTCATCGCTGTTAATAATAACATAGACAGCGCAAATCAGACAGATTCAGATTTTACACCGTTCTTGAATATCATGAACGAATGGTATGCCAGGGACTCGAGCAGAAAGATCAGTGCGGTATTTACCGACCGTATGGAGCGTGGACTTCGTTGTAGCGGTGCCATTCCCTATGGGTACTACCGTAAACCGGACGATAAGCAGACTCTGTATGTTGACGAAGAGGCGGCAAAGGTTGTAAGACGCATCTTTGACATGGTTGTGCAGGGATATTCCTATAACGAGATTATCCGCATCTTTCACGATGAGAAGATCCTTATTCCGGCAGAATACGAGAGAATACACTCACCATCTGATTGCAGACATAACCCCGTGCCGGATCCCTATATGTGGAACTCAACAACATTGGGATATATCATCCACCGGCAGGAATACTTGGGGCATACGGTACTTAAGAAATCAAAGGGAATATCGTATAAATCCAAGAAGAGAGTGAATGTGGCTGCTGAGGATCAGATGGTTTTTAAGAATACACATGAACCGATAATTGACGAGGAAACTTGGAAACTTGCCAATAAGATAAAGGCTCGCAAGAAGAAAACACCATATGCCGAGGATCCGTTTAATCTTACCGGATTGTTATATTGTGCCGATTGCGGATCAAAGCTGATCCGTCATGATGCACAGCCGACCACACGGGAAAAGATGGACTCAGATCGGGCGTATTGTTGCGGGATGTACCGTAAGGGAGTCAACAAGGTTTGTACCATGCATTACGTTAAGCGGAACGATATGCTTGAACTGATCCGCAAGGCAATACAGAGAGCAAGCAAGTATTCGATAACTAACGAGCAGGAATTCAGAGAAAAGATCATGGCAGAGTTATCGGTCAAGCAGGAGCTAGATGTTTCGGAAAACGAAGAAAAGCGTACATCTGCCGAGAGCAGAATGCAGGAGCTTGATGTTCTGATCGGCAAGCTGTATGAAACATTTGCCTTGGAAAAGATAGCACCGAAGCAGTATGAGCGCCTTATGAGCCAATATAATGCCGAATATGAGGAACTTGAAGCTTTGTTGGCAGAGTTATCGCCCAGAGCGGAAGAACGCAATCCCAAGGCTGATATGGAGTCCTTTATCACCCTTGCCAAGAAATATGCGGACTTTGAGGAGCTTACACCATTGATGGTCAGTGAGTTTATCGACAAGATCATCGTACACGAATCCAACGGAATCCGAGGCTTTGGCAGGAAGCAGAAGATAGAGATATATTTCAACTTCATCGGTCAGTTTATCCCACCGATCCCCGAAGAGGAGATACGGGAGGAAGCCGAGAAGCAGGCTGCCATCCAAGCGGAGAAGAACCGGATCCGTGCCGAAAAGAGAAAGGCTACGCTTGTCAGATATAACGCCAAAAAAGAAAAGAGGCTTGAGGAACTCAGGCTTGCCGCTGAATCCGGAGACCCCGAGGCGAAAGCGCAGTATGAGGAGCATTGCAGGAAAGAAGAGGAAAAGCGGGAGCGAAGCAAGGCATACTTCAAAGAGCGTTATCGCAGAGAACAGGAGAAATATGCGAATACCAAGGCACTTGCAGAGCAGGGAGATCCGCAGGCTATTGAACTGTTGGCAGAGTATGATCGCAGGATAGCGTACCGGAAGAAGCGTGTTAGTGAGCAGGGAAAGGCAAAGCGCAGAGCTGAGAAAGAGGCACGTGCAAATATACCGTTAATTACCGTTAATGAGTAACGGATAATAGTGCGGGCAAGGAAATATTCAAATAACATATTGCAGTTTCTTTTCATTCGATAACTATCGTATGAACTGAAAGAAAAAAGGCATCCAAAGAGATCATCAGAGATACAGATCCCAGAGGGTGCCTTTTGCTATGTGGATAAGTGGTATGACGGACATACCCGAAAGGGAGCCTTCCCTTCCCTGCCTTCCTTCTTCCTCTTCCCCCTTAGAAAGAAAAACGAAAAGAAAGAAGCAAAGAAAAGATAAAAGAAAGATATACCCCTATTATCATCATCCATCCTATCCTATCCCATCCGTCCGTCTCCCGTCGGGGAACGGCTGCGCACGTTCCCCTAAGAGGGAGACGGGATATACGCGCGCGTGCGCGAGAAAGGAGCCTAACAGAGAATGAAACTGACACGATATGAGCAGGAGACCATAGTGAATTTTAATGCCGAGGAACCGGATGCAATTGTTTACACCCGTGATAAGGCGGTTATGAGACAACTTGATACGCTAGTTACCGAGTATCCCGATATCTTTAAGTGCATAGGCGAAACAGATATCGATAAGACCTATTCAATGCCTAAATCACGCATTAGTTACCGTAAGCCGAGAAGGATATCTGAGGCTAAGAGACAACAGGCGAGGGATGCTATGAAAAAAATCAATATTTTGAGGTTTTAAGAGAAAAAACATGGAGACAACTACAAGCCTTTGTGGTACAATGTAAGTTGGCCATCGATCCATCATTTGATGGTGCTAATGTTTTACGGCCAAATAATAAGTGTGATGGCATAATGCCAAGGAGGACTTTATCATGGACAAGACAATATGTGAGCTTTTTGCCGGAGTCGGTGGATTTCGGCTAGGTTTCGACCGACTTAAATCCGGTTGGGAAACCAAGTGGTTTTCACAGTGGGAGCCAGGCGCTAAGACACAGTGGGCGCATGATTGCTATGTGAGCCACTTTGGAGAGTCAGAAGATCTTAATGGTGAGATTCACACCGGAGAAGATATCAGTATGATGGTTAAGGAGAATATTCCTGATCATACGCTTCTTGTAGGTGGTTTCCCCTGTCAGGATTACAGTGTCGCTCATACCCTCGCCTCGTCAAAAGGCATTGAGGGAAAAAAGGGTGTTTTGTGGTGGCAAATTAGGGATACCTTGATTGCTAAGCAGGCACCGTTTTGTATTTTTGAAAACGTCGATCGACTGTTAAAATCCCCTGCAAAACAAAGAGGAAGAGATTTTGGTATTATTCTTTCCTGCCTTGCCGAGTTAGGTTATTCGGCTGAATGGAGAGTTGTTAATGCTGCCACCTATGGAGCTGCACAGCGTAGAAGAAGAACCTTTATCTTTGCATACAAGAATGATACTAATTACGGCAAGAAGATGAGCACAGCCAAGGCAAAGGATATCATTTCTAAATCCGGTCTTATGGCAAAAGCTTTCCCGATAATTAGCGCAGAAGAAATTACAGAAACAACGATTTCAAAGGATGTTGTTGAAGTTTCTGATTCATTTTCTTTTGCCTTTGAAACGGCAGGATATATGACGGATTATCATATATACACAGCAAAGGTTACTGAGAAGGAAGAGGAACCTATTGTTTTGGGTAAGATTCTGCAACATAACGTTGATTCAAGCTATTTCATTACTGATGAAGCAAGAATGGCAAAGTGGGTATATTTAAAGGGTGCAAAGAAGATACCCCGTAAATCAGCGAATGGACATGAGTACATATTCTCTGAAGGTCCCGTTGCATTCCCTGATCCTTGGGACAGGCCCGGTCGTACAATGCTAACAAGTGAGTCTACACTTAACAGAAGCACTCATGTGGTGGCTGACTTGGATACCGGAAAACTTAGGACACTTACACCGGTTGAGGCTGAACGTCTGCAAGGTTTTGATGATGAGTGGACAAATTCGGGGATGCCGCAGAGAATGAGATTTTTCTGTATGGGAAATGCGTTGGTAGTTCCGATGATTACTAGAATGGGAAAAGTCTTGGATAAGATTATAAAAGCAGAAGGGTGATGTTTTATGCCAGATCATGTATATCGCAAGGATATGTTGATAAGGCAGTTCGATGAATTGTTAGGACTTGAACTGCAAGAAGTTGATAAAATCGGTTTTTTTGATCGTATCCAAGCTTATGCTTTGCAAAAAGGAGTTGTTGGATCTCTTATTGAACAGAGTGTATTAGGCTATGACCCCGATTCAAAGCAGGAGCCAGATCTTATTGTTATTGATGGGGATAAGCAGGTAAAAACCGAGTTGAAATCAACGGGGATGCTAATAGCATCTTCCCCTACGGAGCATTATGTAGCAAAAGAACCTATGTCGATAACTGCCGTGGGTATATATGATTTGGCAGATCAGATTTTTGAGACTTCTCATTTTTGGGAAAAACTTGAGCATATGCTTATTGTGTATTATCACTATAAAGCAAATCATCCCGTTGAAGCATATGAATACAGGACATTTCCGTTAGTAGGCTATGAATTTCATGAGTTTGAAGACACAGAAGTGGAGGCTTTGCAATCCGATTGGGAAAATGTGAAGTCGTTGGTTGTTGATATTGTTTCAAATCATCAAGGACCACATGACAAAACATGGAAAGAGGCTGTTAAGGAGGAATATATAGAAAGGCACGGTGTTCTTAGAAGAGTGCTTAATTATGTCGATCTTGCGCCAAAGTTTCCGCCTAGATTCAGATTGAAGAAACCAATAGTATCTAGCATGATTGCAAAGCATTTTGGTTATGAGCTTGAACAGCTGCCAGGGCGATATGCAACTGTAAGTGATATAGATGCGAAATGCCATGAATTAACAGAGAAATATAAAGGTGAGACTGTTGGAAAATTAGCGATGGATTTTGGTTTTCCTCTTGTTTCCGATAGAGGCACTGCACGAAAAGGTGTTTCTGAAGATATTGTAATCTCTATGTTTGGAGGAACATCGAAGAAACTTAATCAAATTGAGCTTTTTGAGAAGTTTGGACTCATTGCCAAAACAATAGTTGTTACATCAACGGGAAAAAGAACAGAAGACATGAAACTCTTCCATGTCGATTTTGATGAAATTATCCGAACAGACATAGAAGATGAAGAAGGCAATCTTCGACCGATAGAGTTTGAAGATTCGGAATTGTATTCATACTTTGCGGATCATGAGTTTTTGTGCGTGATGTTCCAAGAACCATCAAACCCCTATGAAGAAGTTTTAAGTAATACGGTAAATTCGTTGGCGGGTAATACTTTCCAAGGGTTTAAGAGATTAGTATTCAGTGATGAGTTTATTGATGGTCCGGTTAGAAAACTTTGGTTGGATTTGCGTGACAAGGTTATGAACAAAAAACTTGTTGACGTTATAGAAAAGGATAAAACCGGAAATCCTATAATTAACAAGTCCGGCGATGTAAGTTCGGCACCTAATTTTATGAAATCTAGAGAGAATGTTGTGTTTCTCAGAGGATCGGGAAAAGACTCTTCGCTAATCAATAAGACGGAGACTGTCAACGGAATAAAGATGCTACCACAGTATGTTTGGATAAAAGGATCAGCTGTTGTAGAGGAGCTTAATAACACCGAAGAAATCTAATAGAATATTATAATGTTTAACCACAGACGGTGGCGATTGATCTTAAGAAGATTATTCGTCCCCGTCTTTTTTTATCCCAAAATCGCCGGAAACGGCACATCAAAGAAAGAAATCTTGGCGGCAACATTTGTGGTTGTGGGGATACTGCTGATTGGTTTTAATATCTTCTTATCG
>JAEEGK010019200.1_pt1 | contig 14686 bp, 14 predicted proteins | sample 8958771 | NCBI WGS metagenome assembly JAEEGK01 (sample SAMN16246547, study PRJNA631951) | gut metagenome | biome: gut microbiome; feature: rumen; material: SC-attached | host: Bos | place: Iran: Karaj | collected 2018-10
ACAGATTTATATTAGATTTTTCTGACAACTATGTCAAGAAAAACTTAAGATAACCTTAATGTAAATTTAAGCATTTCTCATATTTCTATAGGTCCATAAAAGATCGTAACGGATATAGAAATATAAAGAATTGCACATCAGGATGTCGACATACTTTTTCTGCTCGTCATCCATAAAACGACCGTAGAACTTGTTCTTTCTGAAATCAGGAAATTCCTGCTTCATTCTCTTCTTGATATGACGGATAAGAGAATACTTTTTGCCCTTGGGCATACGCATGTACGAAAATATCGTATTTGTAAAATAAACCGTGGTAAAGATATTCTCTATCTCGTGATAATACTTTTTAAGAAAACCTCTCTTTTTGAGTTCGGCAAGCATGAACTCTGCTGCTTCCATCCTGTTGCGAACCCTCTCCTCGGTTATGGTATGAACCGTGGATGAGTCGTGCTGGTAATAGTAATAGAGAGGTTCGTCCACATATTCGAAATGTTTGTAATACATCGCCCATACAGGTCCTGCAGCGTTGTCCTCATAGAAAATCCCTTCGGGAAAAGAAAGATCGTTATCCCTGATGAGAGATGTTCTGTAGATCTTCGTTACCATGCTGGACATGTTATTGAGATAATCACGGCGTCTTTCATCCGTAAATTCACCCGTAGTGCACTCATAAGCAAGAGGTACCACCTTACCGATCTTAAAGGTATGACTGTCCACCATGTTGTAGCAGCATCCTACTATATCGGCGCCGGTTTCCTCTCCTCTTTTCAAAAGCTTTGCGTAATAATTGGGAGAAACCCAATCATCCGAATCGATGAAGCTAAGCCATTCGCCCTTTGCTTCTTTTATTCCCGCATTTCGCGCGCCGCCCTGATGACGGTTTTCGGGAAGTGCTATAACGCGGACCTTTCCGGGATATTTAGATTCATATTCACGACAGATTGCAAGTGAATCATCCGTAGATGCATCATCTACGGCTATGATCTCATACTCTTTATCAAGATTTTGATTGATAAGAGAATCGAGACAGAATTTTAGTTTTCCGTCCGAAGACATATTGTAGACGGGAACGATAACACTGAGATACATAAAAAACTCCGGTAAAACAAATTATTTTTTGAAAGCTTTTGCCACAGCTTCCGCTTTTCTGTGAACGGACGGATCTTCATATTTGTCCATGAAGTCATCGCCGAGCATTATCTTCTCATCCGCAAAGTCGATGAGATCGAGATGCGTATATACGCTCACAACTTTTTTGAATCGTATCCCCTCAAACAATCCAAGAAGTTCCATAGGAATGGTTCTGTCAAAGATCCAGAAATCACTGAACAGCTTATCGTAATCAAGCACATCCCTGGGATGCGGTTTTATGAAAACCGTCCCTTCCTCGGAATACTCCGCTGTAAGATCCCTGAAAATCTTTTCCCTGACATCAAGTGCACAGAGCGGTTCAGTAAGGATAAGAATTCCGTCTCGGTTATTTTTTGCAACAAACGCCTTTAACGCATCGGAATCCTTGATAAATATCCTGACGAGCCTTTCCTTGTCATCTGATGACAGAGAATCAAGAAGAGCTTTTCTGGGCACTTCCTTATATTTGTAAAAATCATCATCTATTACACTGATATCATTTACTTCCATGTCGATACAGTACTTACTGTATCCGTCGCACATAAATATCAGGTTCAGATACATGGAAAAGAATTTCTTAATACCGAAATGCCCGCGGTCATTATACTTGGCCTGTACAAAAGGCTTAAGGGTATTAAGTCCGTCCTCTACGGCATGGTATTTGATCCTATGCTGATTCAGGTAAATACCTATCGGGTCGGAATCACAGAAAACATATATATCGTTAAACTCTCGAAAATCAACGGGAATGTACTTTTCTTCAAGCTTAGCAAACTTCCTTGTAAAAAGAATACGGTTATACATATTGGGCACTATGCCGCCCTTATTCTCTTTATACTTGGCAAGTTCAGGAAAAAATGTATCCCTTTTCTCATCGAAATCAAGTATATCCGCAAAAAGTCCGCTTGACCTCAATCTATCCGACAGAGTTTCAAAGTCATTGGACATTCTGCTGAGAAGCATCACAGCCTCTCCGCCCTTTATCCTGCCTTCAGTCATCTCCTTGAGCACCGATACCAGCACATGGTAATAGGTATGACATACATATACTCTTTTATCAGTCTTATCCGATATGCTTTTCAAGAAGTTTCTCCATCGCTTTCAGGGAATTGAAATTTTCGGGAAGAAGCTCATCTACATCAATCTCTATTCCCATCTCTTCCGAGATCTTTCCCACCAAAGTAATGATGTCGAAAGAATCAAGAATATTTCCATCCACAAGATTTTCTTCTTTTTCAAAATCTACATCGGGACGAAGATCTTCAAGTATAGCTTTTAATTTATCCATTGTTTTCCATCCATTCCTTTTTCAACGAAACTCTGTCTATCTTTCCGTTCTTATTCAAGGGAAGCTTATCTTTTTTTATATATACATTAGGCCACATGTACTTGGGAAGTTTTTTACCAAGTTCTGTCACTATCTCTCTTTTGCATTCATTTTCCGATTGATAATAGCATACTATCTTCTCAAGTGTCTCATCGTATATGCATACAGAAACAGTAAGAAACATTATGCTGTTAAGTGCGGTCTCTATCTCTCCGAGTTCAATCCTGTGACCCATGTGTTTGATCTGATGATCTCTTCTGGAAGTAAAGACTATATCCATATTCTCATCATAATGACCGAGATCGCCGGTTCTGTATATCCTTACAGGATATTCGGGAACTTCGGGATAAACCGGGAAACTCTCGGCAGTCTTCTCAAGATTGTTCCAATAACCGAGGGCGAGGCATCTTCCGGCAACACAGATTTCACCTTCTTTGCCCTTTTCGGTGACAGGAGTTAAGTTCTCATCAAGAAGCATGACTCTTGAATTCTTAAAAGGCTTCCCTACAGGAATTTTATCCTCAGGAGCAAAATCCCTGTCTACCACGTAATAAGTACAGTTACACGTGATTTCCGTGGGTCCGTAGAGATTAACAAATCTTGTCTCGGGAAATTTTTCCCTCCAGTAATTCAAACTTTTTACAGGCATGACCTCGCCTGAAAACATAACATTCCTTAGTTTCGGAATCAAACCCGCCGATTCAACCGCTTTGAAATCCGAAATAATACGAAGGGCACTTACCGCCCAGATAAGAGTGTTAATATTATTTGCCCCAAGAAATTCCACAAGAAGTTTCGGAGCCATGAAAAGCTTCTTAGGTGTAATAACTATGCTGCCGCCACAATAAATACAGTTGTAAATATCCTTGACGGATACATCAAAATCAAACGGAGCCTGATTACAAAAAACAGTCTCTTCGTTAAAAGAAAAAGCTTCATCAAAGGCCCCCAAAAGATCAAGGACAGACCTATGTGATACCAGAACTCCTTTGGGCACTCCGGTGGAGCCTGATGTAAAGATCGCATAAAGAGGATCTTCGTCAATCATACCGCTTCTGATAACGGATAATGCGGTTTCATCGGCTTCCTTTGTCTCGAGCATGGTCTCCGCTCTGATGCCGGCTTTGTCACTCACTGCTCCCTGTCTGCAGTCAATCACCATAACCGGAGATAACGTTCCCATAATGGTATCTATTCTTTCTGACGGCATGGACATGTCAATGGGAACATAAAAATTCCCTGAATAAGCAACACCAAAAAAAGCCGTTATTGATAACAGATTCCTATCAATAAGAACTGCTACAGGTTTATTCGTTTCTCCTTTTAACTCACCCGTGATATATGATCCTATCTTACGAGCATTTGACACAAGCCCGGAATAAGTCACTTCATCGTATTCATCCTTCAGTACCGTCTTATCGGGGTACTTTTCGGCACTTTGTTCCAGATATTGAAGAACATTGTATATCATCGGTGATACCTCAAGCCATTAATGTGTGATCAGAGTCTTTTCTTTCCAAAAACCAACTTCATAGACTTCTTTTTTATTGTTCCAGTCTATTTTGTAATTCTCAAAACTGTATACATTCTTACCGTCGTTATTCAGAAGATCATCCCTTAGCACTTCGTATGCGCCCTTAAGATCGATCACATTTATCTTCCATCCTCTGAAGTTCACGGACCTACCAACTTTCTTTTCTTCAAAAAAAGGATTGTCCTGCGTAGATGTAAGTTTAACATCCATTCTACGAACCCACATGGAATACGTTCGTTCTTCGGTTACACCGTTTTCGTCCGTGTAGTTGCATATAAAATATTTAGGATATCTGTAAGGTACCTTAACAGACATTTCAACATAATGTTTGAAAGTCATACTGCGAAGCGCGCTCACACTAAGATCCAGCTCTTTCGCCCCGTTCTGATGCATGTAGTAAAAAGGTGATGCCTTGCCCCAGGCTTCCTGGTTATCCATGTCATGGAGCATCTTAGCATCTTTTCCCCATACCATGAAGGAATAGATTGCATGCTTGGTCCTGACAAAATCCTTGCGGTTATTCAGGATGAAATTATTAAAGGAACCCACTTCTCCCTGTGTGGTTCTGTAATCATAATCCCCACCCCGGCATATAGTCCAAGTATAGGCAGGAAAAAGAAGTGTGCCCTTTTCCGTGACATGCTTTTGAAGTTCATCTACAAGTGCATTCAGAAAATCCGTCTGATCCTGCTTCGAAGTGAATTCCAGCTCGCGCATGGCATTTACAACGATAGCGGTAACGTCGGAACCCACATAGATGATATCGCCTTTGGCTATTCCTATTTCATCAAGTTTTTCATGAAATTCTTTCCAGTAAGCTGATGCTTTATCGGCATTCATATATTATCTCTCTTTTTCGGAAACATCTTTGATAAGATCATTTTCAAGAAGTTTGTCCTTAACAGGTATAAGCTCCGATACGGGAACCCCAATGATATCGCTTAACCCTATGAGGTCATTTCTTCCGTCGGCATATGCTATGAAATCTCTCAGCACCTGTACCGCGTCATAGCTTCCCTTTTTACTGATGTCGGGATAAAGTCCTCTTTTGCCAAGCTGAGGCTCACAAAGAACGCTCATACAATACTTTCCGTTATTCTCCAACAGGTTAATACACTCTGTCATAACCTCATATGCGCCTTCGAATCCTTCGGCCGATACAAGACTCATATCATCCTTGGAAGTATGATACTCCGGATATTCCACAAACTTGCTTCTGCAGAAGGTTACAACAGGAAGATCAACACCCGGTGCACAGTACTCTCGTTCATCGGATCCGCGCTTTAAGAATGAATATCTCTTATAGTCACTTTCCCTGTGCTCCAAAATATTAGTTAGCACCCTGTCCGCATATGTATCCGCATATCTGGATTCTACTATGGAATACGCACGGTCATCTCCCACGCATGAGAGATTAAAGCCTGCAATTATATTTTTCTGCATAACGGAAAGATTACGTGACAGATATGTTATGGATCCGATGGTCTCAGGTCCCAGATAAAATCTATAGGAATATTTCCTTTCCTTCATTCCGCACACATACTTAATAAGCTCACATAAAAGAGCCGGCCCTGAAGCCTCATTGTTAGCCATCTGAGGATGGCAAACATATGATGAAAAGAAAACTGCCTTTTCGCTTTTTCCCGGTATTACCAGATCAGCATAAGTAAGATTACCCTCAAAAAGTTCGCTGTCTATGAACATGTGATACTTTCCTTCTGGAAGGGAATCATACATGTTCTTAGTCATGCAAAATCCGTATCTTTCCTTGTAATACGATGTTACATAAGGAATTGCATCGGGCATATCGTCCTGAACATAGACATGCTTCTTAAGTTCTTCAAGATCCACCCACTCATCAACGGGGGTTGAATATCCAAGCACATGAAGCGGATGGTTCTTAAAATCTATGATATGCTCACCTGCTTCGTTCTCGATATAAGCAGAGGTAATCCTCCATTCCTTCGGAACCGTCCAATCAAACACGGGAGTTCCGGTAGGAACGTCTGTTATAGTCATTTCAGGACAGTTATTATCCTTAAGCCACTCATTTAGTATATTAAGTGTTTCTACTACGCCCTTGCCCGTTATGCTCCTGCAAATGGGGAATATCCTGTCAGCAAGTGAATAAATCTCGGATCCGATGCTCATACTAAGCTTCTCCTTATATCTGACACAACGATTTATTATATCATAAAAAAGACCACCGGTGACGGTTCTCTTTGGGCAATGAAACACTACCCAAATAGAACTGTCCCCGGTGGTCCGTCAGTCTAAAAGGACCTCATGGCCCTGAATATATCCTCTGCAGAAAAGCCTCTTCTCATGATGAATGCGGCTATCTTATCCTTGTCGGATCTTTCCATGTCAGGGTCGAAATGTTTCTTCTCAAGAAGCTTTCTTATCTCTTCCTCAGCCCCCGGTATAAGACCAAGTTCCGTGTTCTCGTCCCAGGCCTTCTCGAAGGATTCATCGGATATGCCCTTGGCTCTCAGATCCAATCTGATACGATTTTTGCCACGCCCCTGTGAGGAATGATATCTGATATAGTCCGAAGCATATCTTACGTCGTCTATGTATCCGAAGGATTTAACATATTCTATGGCCTTAAGGGCCACCTCCTCAGGATATCCTCCGTCAGAAAGTTTCCTCGCGAGTTCACCCTCTGCAAAAGATTTCTTCTGCAGAAGATTCATCGCTCTTTTTATACATCTGGAGGGGAGGATCCGAGTCATTATCTCTGATAAGGACTCATCGGAGAGATCACTGCCCTCCCATGCATCATATTTTTCGACCTCCGATGAATAGAGGGGAAATGATAAACCCGACTCCAGTTTCACCAGATTTCTGGATTTACCGCATTTTGTCAACTGCTTTACAAGCATAATCCTTAAGCCTTGGAAGACTTCTTGGCGGGTGCTTCCTCTGCATCCTTTGCCGCCGCCTTCTGATCGGAATCAAGTGCATAGTACTCTCTTACAGCTTTATCGACCTCTGCAAGAACTGCCGGGTTATCCTCAAGGTACTGCTTGGCATTCTCCCTGCCCTGTCCGATCTTCTCTCCCTTATAAGCAAACCATGCACCGGATTTAACGATGATATCCGCATTGGTAGCAACGTCAAGGATGTCTCCCACCATGGAGATTCCCTTTCCGAACATGATATCAAATTCCGCTTCTTTGAAAGGAGGAGCAACCTTATTCTTAACGATCTTAACTCTGGTTCTGTTACCGATGACTTCTCCGCCCTGCTTGATGGACTCGATACGTCTTACATCAAGTCTTACGGATGAATAGAACTTAAGTGCACGTCCGCCGGTAGTGGTCTCGGGATTTCCGAACATAACGCCGAGCTTCTCACGGAGCTGGTTAATAAAGATAACCACGCAGTTGGATTTGCTGATGACTGCAGTAAGCTTACGAAGTGCCTGGCTCATAAGTCTTGCCTGAAGGCCCATGTGAGCATCACCCATATCTCCTTCGATCTCAGCCTTGGGAACGAGTGCTGCTACGGAGTCAACTACTACTATGTCGATAGCACCGGAGCGTACCATGGTCTCTGCGATCTCGAGAGCCTGCTCTCCGCTGTCGGGCTGTGATATATAAAGATTATCAATGTCGACACCGATGTTCTTGGCATAAACGGGATCAAGTGCGTGCTCTGCATCGATGAAACCGGCGATACCGCCGCGCTTCTGAACCTCTGCTATCATATGAAGGGTAACGGTGGTCTTACCGCTGGATTCGGGTCCGTATATCTCGATGATCCTTCCCTTGGGAATACCGCCCTGTCCGAGAGCAAGATCCAGTGATATGGAACCGGTGGGAATGGTCTCAACCTTCATCTGGGCATCGGGATCACCCAGTCTCATGACCGCTCCTTTACCGTACTGTTTTTCAATCTGACCGAGAGCCGCTTCAAGTGCCTTTTTCTTTTCAGTGCCTACGTTATTGTTTTCCATAAATGTCCTTTCCACGTAAATAAAACGTACCGGGAACGAATGTTCGTAATGATAATAGAACATCCGTTCACCTTTGTCAACCATTATTATGATAACAGGAATAATGTCCGAAATATTGGACGTGTAAAAACGCGGCGGAGATCCTGGTTATGCTGCAGATCAGCTCAAAACCGCATGAAAAATGTTCGGACAGATCATCCGAAATGAACTTTGCTTATATATTCCAAAATGCACTCTCTGGCGAGGATCAGTGCGTTCGTAGCGGAAAGCGTCCTGATCTTGTTTCTGTTTCCGGAGAAGTGGCATTCCTTCACTTTAACCTTGCCGTCAACACAGCACGCGATGTAAACAAGTCCCACGGGCTTTTCTTCTGTTCCTCCGTCGGGGCCTGCTATTCCGGTAACGGATATGCATACATCGGATTTGGTGACGCCTGCACCGCCCTTTGCCATCTCGGTCGCAACCTGGGATGAAACGGCGCCGTATTTATCGAGAGTGCCTTTTTTGACACCCGCAAGTTTTCTTTTCGACTTGTTTGAATAAGTTACAAGTCCGCATTTAAACACTTCGGAAGCACCGCTTACGCTTACGATGCTTGAAGCGATAAGACCGCCTGTACAGGACTCAACGGTCGAAAGAGTCATTTTGTTGGATTCGAGAAGATCGATGATAGCCTTCTCGAGACTTACACCTTCTTCGGCAGCATACACGTGCTCTCCGAAGCGGGCCTTGATCTCTTTTACCACGGGTTTGACAAGCTTCTTGGCTTCCTTTTCACCCTCCGCGGATGCGGTGACCCTGATGTGAACCTCGCCTGTTTTCGCATAGGTCGCGATGGTGGGATTGGACTGGGCATCGATAAGATCCTTGATCATGGTCTCAGCCTTGCTCTCGCCCACTCCTACGATCTTGACGGTACGCGAATAGAGAACACCCTCCTGCTTGGACGCAAGGTAAGGCATGATCTCGTCATCAAACATTGCTTCCAGTTCGATGGGAGGTCCGGGAAGCAGAATGTATGTATTCTTTTTTGTCTCCAAAATAATACCGGGAGCGGTGCCGTTAGGATTAGGAACAGCCATGGCACCCTTGGGAAGAAGAGCCTGCTTCCAGTTATTCTCGGTAGGCTCGATTCCTCTTTTTGCAAAATAATCCGCAATGGACTTACGGCTTACGGCGTCTTCGATAAGAGGGAGCTTGCAGAACTCCGCAACAGCTTCCTTGGTCATGTCATCTTCGGTAGGTCCGAGACCGCCTGATAAAATGATGATCTCGCTCCTGGCAGAGCTTTCCTTGAGCTGCGCAAGTACTCTTTCGTTGTTGTCACCGACAACGCACTGATGGTAGCACTCGATACCGAGACGTGAAATACGCTCGGCGATAAAAGCAGCATTGGTATTTATGATATTTCCGAGTAAAAGCTCGGTTCCTACACAGATGATCTCAGCGTTCATTTAAGCACACTCCAGTTTTTGACGAGATAATCGATAAGCGAAATAACAGTAAGGGCAAGTGCCACATACATGAGAATATCGACGACGATAACGGGCAATCCGAACAGTACGAGACTGGGCTCGACTATCATTACAATGACCATTATCATCTGGAAAGTTGTCTTGAATTTGCCCCACCAGCTTGCTGCGATGACCTTGCCTGCTTCCGCGGCAACAAGTCTGAATCCGCTGATGATGAATTCTCTTGCGATGATGATCATTACGATCCACGCGGGAATTCTGTTCATGGCCTGAAGCGCGACCAGTGCGGTACACACCAGAAGTTTGTCTGCGAGAGGATCCATGAATTTACCGAAGTTAGTGACAAGTCCCATTTTGCGGGCAAGCTTGCCGTCCAGCATATCGGTAAGTGATGCGATGATAAAGATGATATCTGCCAGAATATCTGGGATCAGAAGGTTAGAGCCAAACCATCCTTTCTGACCGCCTAGAAGCAGAACCACGAAGGGCACGATAAGCCCTACCCTTACCATGGTCAGAATATTGGGAACGTTCCAGATGGAACTTCTTGTTTCGTTATTTGATTCACTCATTGATCATAACCCCGGACAGGTCATACCCCAGAGCTTCGGTAACCTTTGCTCTTACTATATCCCCTGTCATCAATTCCCCTTCAAAGTTTACGAAGAATAAGCCGTCCACACCGGGAGCATCGCGGTACGTTCTCCCGACATATACATGTTCATCGGGAAGATAACCTTCGATAAGTACCTCCAGTTCCTCCCCCACATGGGATTCATTCAGGTCAAAAGAAACCGCCTGCTGTAATTCCATGATCTCGTCGCGCCTTGAAGATGCGATCTCCTCATCTATCTGATCGGGCATCTCTGCCGCAGGAGTTCCCTCTTCGCGCGAATATGTAAATACACCCAGTCTGTCAAATTCGGTATCGTTAACGAATCTGTAAAGCTCTTCGAATTCTTCCTGAGTTTCTCCGGGAAAACCGGAAATAAGCGAAGTACGAAGGCACATGCCGGGTATACGTGTTCTTAATTTTTCTACAAGTTCTTCAATGCTCTTCTTGGAAGTTCTCCTGCCCATTCTGTGAAGCACATCATCGCTGCAATGCTGGATGGGAAGGTCAAGATACTTACAGATCTTAGGCTCATGGGCCATTACATCTATGATCTCATCAGTGATCTCTTCGGGATATGCATAAAGCACCCTGATCCACTTAAGACCTTCTATGGCACAAAGTTTTCTGAGAAGTTCGGGAAGAGCTTTGTGTCCGTAAATATCGGTTCCGTAAAGAGTAGTCTCCTGTGCAACAAGAATGAGTTCTTTAACTCCGCCTTCCGCAAGAGACTCTGCTTCTTTTACAAGATCTTCCATGGGTATGCTGCGATAAGAACCCCTGACATACGGTATGATGCAGTATGTGCATCTCTTATTACAGCCCTCTGCGATCTTGAGGTAAGCGTAGTGTCCGCCTGTTGTGAGACTTCTGTGAGGATCCGAAAAAGGAACGGCATCAAGAGGAGTTAACTCTTTGACTTTTTCGTTTTCTTTTCCGGAGGATTTGTTCTCAAGAACTACGTCCAGAACCTCTGCAATCTTGCCGATGGACATGGTACCTATAACGGCATCAAGTTCGGGAAGATCACCGAATATCTCATCGGCATATCTCTGGGCAAGGCATCCGCCTGCGATGAGGACTTTGAGATTTCCGCTCTTTTTAAGTTCACCGAGGCGGATTATCTCTGAAATGCTCTCCTCTTTGGCATCACCGATAAAACAACAGGTATTAATAATAATGATGTCGGCATCAGCCTCATCATCGGTAAATTCGTAACCCTTTCCGGATAAGATACCGAGCATCTTCTCGGAATCTACCAGATTTTTATCGCAGCCCAGTGATACAAAAAATATTTTCATTACTGCTCTACAGGTACATTGGGAAGAATGTGAACCTGTCCCTCGTAAAGCTCATCAACAGCGATGGAGAGGGGCTTCTCGTCGGGAGTTCCTGCAAGAGGTTCGTCGCCTGCTACGATCTGACGAGCACGCTTAGCAGAAGCCATAACGATAGAGTAACGGCTCTGTACGATCTCTTCTCCTTCGGGCGCATCTGAGTTTACAGCGTCCATCATGTCTACATAAGAGGGATGTAACATCATAATAAATACTCCTTCTGCCGATTCATCGGCTTAGCTGCCATATGGCAGGTTATTTGTGATATTTTTCGAGTCCTTTACGGAGCTCATCTATAAAACCGCCGACTCTGGCCGGCTGTCTCTTAGCGGTGTTGATGGTGTCTATGACGTCCTGAACGCATTTATCAAGATCATCGTTAACAACTATGTAATCGTACTCTCCGATTCCTACGGACTCTTCGCTTGCTCTTGAAAGTCTGCCTGCGATGACTTCATCGGTCTCGGTTCCTCTGCCTTTGAGTCTCTTTTCGAGTTCCTCTGCGGTAGGGGGAGTTATGAATAAAAGAACGGCTTCAGGGTAAAGTTTTTTGATATTCATCGCACCCTGAATCTCAATCTCAAGGATGACGTTCTTTCCTTCTTCAAGTCTCTGTTCTACGTAAGCCCTGGGGGTACCGTAGTAGTTGCCTACAAACTGTGCATGTTCGATGAGGCCGTTTTCCGCAATGGTCTGTTCGAACTTTTCTTTAGTTACAAAAAAGTAATCCTTGCCGTCGACTTCACCGGGTCTGGGGGATCTGGTGGTCATTGAAACGGAAAGGCAGTAGTCGTCGCTTTTCTCAAGGAGCTTCTTTACAACGGTACCTTTGCCGGCGCCGGAGAAGCCCGATATTACAACTAAGATGCCTTTAGTCATATTTATACCTCTATAGTCACGCGGGTCCTGCCGTTATATATTACCGGTCTCGCTTTTCAGCGTCAGGCGGAAATTCTTCACTATACAGGATATAACTCATGACGCGAGGCCATTCGCTTCGCTCAGGCCGGGCGGCCGAATTTCAACGCAGACGCTGAAGTCTCGACCGATAATATATTCACGTCACCCGCTGTATCTTTATTAGTTATTCGATGTTCTGAATTTGCTCTCTGATCTTCTCGATTTCGGTCTTTAACTCGATACCTTTATTAGAAATCTCGAGATCGGTGGTCTTGGAAAGAGTGGTGTTAGCCTCTCTGTTCATTTCCTGAGCGATGAAGTCAAGCTTTCTTCCCACATCTGAGTCGAGGGAAAGGTCTTTCTTCATGGTCTCGATATGTGAACGAAGGCGAACGATCTCTTCGTCAACGCATACCTTGTCAGCAAATACGGTAACCTCGGTGAGGAGTCTTCCTTCATCAGGGGTGTTGTCGCCAAGGATTTCCTTAACACGTGCGTAGATCTTCTCTCTGTACTCTTCAACGATCTTGGGAGATCTTTCCTGAATGAAGTCTACGATGGAAAGAAGGTTGTCGAGCTTAGCGGTAAGGTCTTTAACAAGGTTCTCACCCTCAGCACTTCTTGCTTCAACCATCTTCTCGCATGCTCCGTCAACAGCCTTCTTAAGGCCTGCCCAGAGTTCTTCTTCATCGTCCTGCTCCTCGATGATCTCAAGCACATCGGGGAAGCTTGCAAGACGAACTGCTCTTAAGTCGTTCTCGAGTCCGAACTCACCGGAGATCTCTTTGACGAAACCTACGTATTTGGATGCAAGTTCTCTGTTGTATTTAAGCTCTGCGGTGGATTCGTCAAGGTTCTCATAAGAGATGAAAACATCGACTTTACCCCTTGAGAGGTACTTTTTGATCTCGGCTCTGACATTTCCTTCAAGACATGCAAGAGCTCTCGGACTTTTGACCGAAAGATCGAGGTATCTGTGATTTACCGATTTAAGTTCTACGGTGTATCTTCTGTTGTTTTCTACGACCTCGGCTCTGCCGAAGCCGGTCATTGATCTGACCATATTATTCTCCATTAATAAATTAGGGACATACAAGGTTAATGTACCACAAAACCCCGTAATACTTCAAGTAAAGCTCCGACATCGCAGAGGGCACTACATTTTGGCCGTCCGGCTACGCCCTGCGTGACACGCGGGTGGCGCGGATACATGATTTTCGAGACTTCGGTGCAGCGAAAAAATGCGGCCGCCCGGCCCGAACGATGATGCGTTTCGCTTTGCGAAAGGCATTTTCGTGAGTGGCCTCGCGTCATGAGTTAAAAAGTGGCTAGTGAAGCATTTCCGCCTGGCACCGAAAAGCGAGAAAATTATGTATCGCGACAGGACCCAGTGTCATGTGGGGCGTCGGTTTCAGGCCTCTGTTAGTCCCGAGATATCGGGGCTGATGGTCATGGAGTAGTTGGTGTAGTAGACTACGAAGCCGGGTTTTGCTCCGGAGGGCTTTTTGACTTCCTTTTTGAGGACATAGTCTATGTCCACCTTATTCTGTTCACGGCCGGCCGAATAATATGCCGCAAGGGCTGCCGCCTCTTCGAAAGCTCTGTCGGGCAGCTCCTCTCCGGGCTCTTTTACTTTAAGGATCACGTGGGATCCGGGCATTTTCTTGGCATGGAACCACCAGTCGGCTCCTACCGCAAATTTGAACGTAAGCTCATCGTTCTGGATATTGTTTCTGCCAACGTATATATCATATCCGTCGGATGAGATGTAGTGGTAGGGCTCGCCCTTGAGCTTAACCGGCTTTCCTTTGACCGCATGCTCTTTGATATATCCGGCCTGAGAAAGTTCCCGTCTGATCCAGGCAAGGTCCTCTTCGCTTACTGCAATGCTTATACTTGCAAGAACCGACTCCAGATGCTCAAGCTTGGACCTGACACTCTCAGTCTGGATTGCAAGCGCCTCGGCGGTTCTCTTAAGCTTCGTATATCTGTCAAAATATTTAACCGCATTCTCCTGAGCCGTGAGCGTCGGATCAAGGGGAATGGTTTCTTTTTCATTGGTGTAATAATTGTCTACAACGATCTGCTTATCGCCGGACTGAGCGGAGTATCCGAAAGCATTCAGAAGTTCTCCCCAGATGCGGTACTTATCGCGGCCCTCTGTCTTTTTCAGCTGCTGGAGCTGTTCGTCCAGTGTGTGGGAATCCCTTTCGATCAGGTTCTTGACCACACGCTTTAAGTCAGAAGACTTCTGATTCATCCTGACGTAAAGCTGCTTTTCGGAATAGAATTTCTCCAGAATCTCCGATATCGAATCAGACCTTACAACTTCATCCGCACCGCCTTCGTACATGGTAAGGTCAAATGCGGCATACTCCTGTGGCTTTCCGCCGGTATATGCGATGCAG
>JAEEGK010019201.1_pt1 | contig 14686 bp, 12 predicted proteins | sample 8958771 | NCBI WGS metagenome assembly JAEEGK01 (sample SAMN16246547, study PRJNA631951) | gut metagenome | biome: gut microbiome; feature: rumen; material: SC-attached | host: Bos | place: Iran: Karaj | collected 2018-10
TGCTTTTTACATCGATACTTCTGCATTGACTATTGAAGATGTTTGTGAGATAATCTTAAGCAAAATTCAAACAAAAGGTAATACTATGGAACAGATGGAAGTGGAGAAGGAAGAAGCTAAGAATTCTATCCAGACACAATTAATGGAAGAGTCTCTCAAGAGTCTTGGGACTGTTGAAGACGGTCAGCTTGTAGACGGAACTGTAGTTCAGGTAACAGACGATTATGTATTTGTTGATATCGGCTACAAATCAGAAGGAAGAATCCCTGTAAGTGAATTTGGCGATAATCTTCCAAAAGACGGCAGTGTAATCACTGTTATTGTAAATCACAAGGATGGACGAAACGGTCCTGATATTTCATTTACAAAAGCTCAGGCAAAACAGCTTTGGAAAGATTTTAGAAAAGCATACGAAGAAAAAGCTGTAGTAGAAGGCGTTATCGAAAAAGAAGTAAAGGGTGGATTCGAGGTAAATCTCGGTGGTGATATTCATGCATTCCTTCCTGTAAGTCAGTCAGACAGTCAGAAAGTTGACAACCCTTCAAAACTTATCGGCCTCAAGGCAAAATTCTATATTGAGCGCTTGTATTCAGACAACAAGGCTAACATCGTTGTTAACCGCAGAAAATATCTTGAAGAAGTTATCGGTGCAGAGCGCGACAAGTTCTTCGCTGAAAAACAGATTGGCGACACCGTAAAAGGAACTGTAAAATCATTTACAAGTTTCGGTGCTTTCATCGACCTCGGCGGATTCGACGGACTTCTCCATATCAACGATATGAGCTGGGGTCACGTTACACGCCCGAAGGATTTCGTAAAGAAAGGACAGGAAATCGAGCTTAAGGTTATCCGCCTTGACCCGGCAGAAAAGAGAATCAATCTTTCTCTGAAGCATTTCTCTGAAGATCCTTGGCTCCATTTTGAAGACAAGTATCATGTAAATGACATCGTAAAAGGTCACGTTACAAAACTTACTGACTTCGGCGCATTCATCGAGCTTGAAGAAGGTATTGAAGGCCTTGCCCATATCAGCGAGTTCTCTTGGACAAAGAAAATCAGCAAGCCGGGCGATGTTGTTAAGATCGGTGACGAAGTTGAGTGCATGGTTCTTGGATATGATATCCAGGCTGGCCGCGTTTCGCTCGGACTTAAGCAGGTTACAGAGAATCCGTGGGATACAATCGCAGACAAATATCCTGTTGGAACGCATATCAACGGTAAAGTTGTTAAGCTTACAAACGCTGGTGCTTTCGTTGAAATCGAAGAAGGCATTGACGGTTTCCTCAGCGTAGCAGACCTTTCTTGGACAAAGAAAGTTAAGCATCCAGGAAGCGAGCTTGAAGTCGGAAAGGAGCTTGAGACTGTTGTTATCGAGTGCGATGCAGAAAATCACCGCATCAAGCTTGGTGTTAAGCAGCTTACAGAAGATCCTTGGGCACAGTTCGCAAGCACATATAAGCCAGGTTCAACACTCGAGGGCGAGATTGTTTCAATCACAGAGCACGGTGTATTCGTCAAAGCTCCTTGTGGAATCGAAGGTCTCGTTAACAAGTCAAACCTCAGCGAGAACCGCGATGAGCCTTATGAAGAAGCTGTTAAGAAGTACAATGTTGGCGATAAGATCAACGTATTCGTAGTTGATGTTAATCCTGACAAGCAGAAAGCAGCTTTCTCCGTTAAAGAGTTCAAGAAGAAGCTCCAGAGGGATGAAATTTCCCAGTATATGTCAACAAGCAATGATGCTGGAGATGACGCTTTCACTCTTGGCGATATGCTCAGGACAAAGAACAGCTAATTCTGATTTCGGTGAGTGAGTAAAATGAACTCAACATCTTTAGATGCAGAAAAATTAAGTACACTCATCGAAATTAACGCGCTTATTAATTCCAGTTACTCTGATGTGAATGCATTGCTGGTTTATATCCTTGAATCAGCAATGCGTCTTGTTAAATGCGAGTCTTCATCAATCCTGCTGGTTAATAAGGCGGACAATACGCTTCGTTTCGAGGTGGCGCTCGGTCCGAAAGGAGCCGAGGCTAAATCAATTCCTGTAAAAACAAAAGGAAGCATCGCCGGCTGGGTTTATGAGCATTGTCAGAGCCTTGTCATTAACGATGTCGCGCTCGATGAGCGTTTTTCCACTACAGTTCAGGATAAAACAGGTTACGTCACCAAGAACATGATTGCAGTTCCGATGCGCATCCGAAATGTGTGTGTCGGAGTTATCGAGCTTTTGAATAAAGCCGACTCGGAGGACTTTACAAAACAGGACCTCGATATTATCGAGCAGTTTTCGGTTCAGGCGAGTATCGCATATTCAAATGCCGATGCATATAGGCAGGCAAGGAACGAGATTAACGTCCTGCAGACGACAATCAATCTTGGAACGGATTTCCATTCCTTCATTGCAAAAAGTCCTGCTATGCTTGATTTGCTTTCTGTCGTTGACCAGGTTGCCAAAACAAACTCGTCGGTTCTTGTTCTTGGCGAGAGTGGTGTAGGCAAGGAGCTTTTCGCGGAGCAGATTCATTTGAAAAGCCCGCGTGCAAAAAAGCCGTTCATTCGCGTGAACTGTGCGGCTTTGTCTCCGCTTCTTCTTGAAAGCGAGCTTTTTGGTCACGTAAAAGGCGCTTTTACGGATGCCGTGAGTGACAGAAAGGGTAGGTTCGAGGCTGCTGACGGCGGCACAATCTTCCTTGATGAGATTGGAGAGCTACCGCTTGATTTGCAGGTAAAACTCCTTCGCGTCATTCAGGCAAGGGCGTTCGAGAAAGTCGGATCGAGCAAAACGATTTCTGTTGATGTGCGAATTGTCGCAGCAACAAACAGAGATATAGAGAAGATGGTTCAGGAAGGAACATTCAGAAGTGATTTGTATTACAGGCTGAACGTTCTTCCTATAACAGTTCCGCCGCTACGTCAGCGGAAAGAAGATATAGAGCCGCTCGCGAGTTTCTTCTGTAACCGTTTCAGTGCGGAGACGAAGAAAAACTTCGTAGGCTTTTCACAGGATGCGCTTGACCTTCTGTATTCGTACTACTGGCCCGGAAATATACGTGAACTTGAAAATACAGTTGAGCGGGCGTGCGTACTTGGAAAGCCACCGTATATACATGCGGCAGATCTTAGGCTAAACTCTAAGGTGTCCGGCGATGACGGTAAAGTCAACGAAGTCTCGGTCATTCAGGATGACGGGGACAGGACTCTTAAGACGATGATAAATAAATTCAAGAAATCTTATGTAGTTAAGATTCTTGAGGAGACAAACTGGAATCAGACCGAAGCCGGAAAGATTCTGGGAATACAGCGGACTTATGTTTCTCGGCTGATGAACGAGCTTGGAATACGATAGTCTGTTTTTGCTGAAAAGAACTAGGAGGATTATTAAATCTATGGAGAACGAAGAGAAAAAGACAGTATCAAGCAGAGTTAATGCATGGCTGATGAAATATCGCTTAATACTCCTCAGTGTTGTAGGACTTCTTATTGTTGCTGCGATCGTTTTCGCTGTTGTTTACACAGTTGACCTTAACGGAAAGAAAAACGGTTTCAATACTTTGGATGACCTTCAGTATCAGTATGTAAACATTCTCAACGAGAATACAGAGGAAGAGCGTACTGACGAGCAGAAAGAAAAGATTCAGGAGATTCTTGTTCAGGTAAAGAACCTTGCTGCAAAGAACGCAAAAAATGCCGTTGGTTCCCGTTCATATATGTTCGAGGCTGAGATTGAGTTCTTGAACGATGATTTTGCTTCTGCAAAAGATGCTTGGCTCAATGCTGCAAGTGCTAACGAAAAAGCATATACAGCTCCTTTGTGCTGGTACAATGCCGCTGTTTGTTATGAAAACTTGGGCGAAATCGACAAAGCTGTAGAGCTTCTTCTTAAGAGCGTTGAAAGAAAAGATTTCAGCATGAAAGCTCGCGCTCTCTACTCTCTTGGACGCATCGAGGATCAGCGCAAGAATTATGTAAAGGCAGCTGAGTATTACAACCAGCTTAATTCAGAGTTCGATGGCATTTCTTGGGCACAGTTCGCTAAGGACCGCCTTATTGCTTTCGAAGCAGAAGGACTCCTTCAGTAAACAAGATTTATAAGCAATATAGCAGATAATAATGAGAAACAGACAGGTATCGATACAAAAGCGGATTATCTTTTCGGTTTTTGCGGGGATTGCCTGTCTGTTTTTTTTCGCTTGCGGCATCCCGGTGTATTATGTGATTGAACCGCCGCAAATTGAGCATGTCGCAACTTACGAAACAACCGATTACCATGAAAGACATTTCAGTTTTACATGTCCTTATAGTGCAAGTAGCGAGAACAGCGAATTCACGCTTTTAGGAACTGATATCTATTATAGAATATACAACAACCTTGATGATATGAATTCCGATATCAGTTCGATAAGCAGCAGGAATTCTGAATATTCCGATTCAGGATATTTAAAAATGGTTGAGCTTAATTATCAACAATTATGGTTAACTTCTGGTGAATCTCCCGTTGTAAAAAAAACTTCATCAACACGTACCATTGAACTTAGATTATGCACGGATACAGGTTATTCTCCTCGCCTTTATGATTTAACGAACAACAATTTAATTTCTTATCCGCTTAGGCGAGGAACAGGAAGTTCAGGAAGCGGCAATATGACTTTTGATTTTGATTCTGAAAATAATCATCCTGTAAGTGGTGATCAAGATACAAAAATCAGAGAAGGATATGATAACGAAGGAGCTTGGTACGTGAATCTGTATGCGGTAACGGTCGGTCGTGACTCAAGTCTTGCATACCAATACAGCAGTTTGCTACATTTAGGTTCCTTAAAAATCGAAGAACACTAACCGTATAATAGGATAGATAAAAGAGATGCAGGTGGTATAAAATGAGCAATGACAATAAAATAATCGACGGCGGAAACCATGCGGCGCTTTGGCATGGACGCTTTAAGGAAGGACCTGATGCGGAAGCCGTAGAGTTTGAAACATCCATATATGAAGATATGAGGCTTGCTTCTGATGATATCAGGGGTAGCCAAGCTCATGTGAAGATGCTTGGAAAGCAAGGCATTATTCCGTCTGATGAATCTGCTAAGATTGCAGAGGAGCTTGGCAGAATTGCAGAAGAGATAAAAACAGGAAAACTCCAGATAGACACCGGCGCGGAAGATATACACTCGTTTGTAGAGGGCGTTCTTACCGACAGGCTTGGCGACGTGGGCCGAAAGGTTCACACCGGAAGAAGCCGGAACGACCAGATTGCCCTTGATGAGCGTCTTTATCTGCGCCATGCCGTTCCTGAACTTCAGCAAAAAATCCTTGAACTTATAGAGACTCTTGTAAAAATTGCGTCTGAGCACACAAAGGACCTTATGAGCGGCTACACACACATGCAGCGAGCTCAACCTGTGACTCTGGCTCATCACCTTTTGGCGTGGGCGCAGATGGTTAAACGCGATTATGGAAGGTTTGAAGATGCGGTTAAACGCATAAACTTAAGCCCTCTTGGTGCTGGCGCACTTGCCGGAAGCGGACTTCCGCTCGACCGCGCCATGGTCGCCAAGGATCTTGGCTTCGACGCGCCCACGGAAAACTCCCTCGACAGTGTTGCCGACAGAGATTACTGCATAGAGCTTGCTTCTTGCCTTTCAATTCTGATGATGCATCTTTCTCGTTTTTGCGAGGAAGTTGTCCTTTGGTCAACCGAGGAATTTAAATTCATAGAGCTTTCTGAAAAATGGTCAACGGGCTCAAGCATAATGCCACAGAAAAAGAACCCGGACTTTGCGGAGCTCATACGCGGAAAAACGGGCAGGGTTTATGGCGACCTCATGGCGCTGCTTACGGTTATGAAAGGACTGCCGCTCACCTACAACCGTGATTTGCAGGAAGACCGCAGAAGCCTATTTGACGCTTATGATACTGCTTTTTCATGTGTTTCAATTTTCACGTCTATGATAGCGACCGCCGGCTGGAACACCGCGCGCATGAAAGCGTCGTGTGTCGGAGGACATGCTAATGCCACAGACCTTGCGGACTATCTTGTGCGCAAAGGAATGCCGTTCCGAACTGCGCACGGTGTTTCGGCCTCCGCCGTGAGGTACTGCATAGAGCATGGATGCAATTTGGAAGAAATGCCGCTTGATGAATACAGAAAGATTTCTGAGCTTATAGAAGATGACGTTTATGCAGTACTCCCGCCGGAGGCGTGCGTGAGCGCAAGGCTCACAGCCGGCGGTCCTTCCGAAAAGCGCGTCCTGGAGCAGCTTGAGAATCTGCGTGCGTTTATAAAATCTGTCCGACAGTAGGACAAATAACGCTACAAACGTTAAATCACGTTCTCTTTGAAATATATGTCGATTGGAACTTCTATGCGCTCTGGTATCTGCTGGTGCAGCATGCACGACTGGTAGAGTTTGTTCACCGCGTCGAATCCCTGCTGCTCCGGCCGCTGCCCGATTATGCAGTCAATGCTTCCGTCCATAAGTCCTTCTTTGTTCTTGTCGTTCAAATCGTAGCCTATTACAGTAACGTTGTTTTTAAGTCCGTTGCTTATAAGGTAATATGTTGCAAGGCAGACTTCCGCATGAGGAATGAAAATGCCCTTTATATCATCGTGCTCAATAAAAAGCTTGTTCATGAAACTGTACAGCCCTGAATCAGTAAAATCGGTGCATACCAAATCAAGAATCTGTGAGCTTGCGTCTTTGCTGAAATAGTCCGTAAATCCGCGGACGCGCTCCATAAGGTTGTATGCCGCCAAATACATCCGTATACAGGCAAACTTTCCGCTTCCGCGAAGCAGTTTCATTATCTTTCCGGCGCAGTAACCGCCTTTGTATGGGTTCTGTGCTATAGAAAGAAACGGTTTTGTCATCGCTATCGGTGTATCTATGAAAACATACGGTATTCCGCTAAGCATGGGAGTCATGTCTATGAACTCCTGCGGTACGACGGGTGTCGTAATAAGTGCATCAAGTGGTTCTTTTATAAGTTCGCTACCTTTTTTGAAAGCGTCCCCGGGAATCGTTCTGTCGAACGACATAAGCTTAAGCTCTGTTTTGAAAGGGCTAAGCTCGCTGACGGCGTTCATCATCCCGGTGTAAAGCGAACGGTAGTAGTCAAGTCCGGTGTCTAGAGAAGGCAGCAGGACTCCTATGACAAAAACTTTGTTGTTCTTAAGCTGGCTGGCTATCGGGTTAGGTTGATATCCGTACTCATCTATTATTTCCTGAATGAGTTTTTTTGTTTTCGCGGATACTCCTTTCCTGCCGTGAAGAACTCTGTCAACGGTTCCTGTAGAGACATGCGCATGAGCTGCGATTTCTGCTAATGTCATAAAATCCTCTTGAAAACGTGAACGAACACGTAATACGATATCAGATATTAGTGGTTTTAGGATAGGGGAAAACATGTAAATTTGATAAATTTATGTGAAAAATTAGGTGAAATTTATTATAAAAGAGTTAAAAATGAGTGAAAAAGAATTTGACAACTGGTGAAAGTCGGTATATAAAATAAATATACGTTATCGAACACGATAACGAGGAGGAAAAATGAAAAAAATAGTTTTGGTTATGCTCGTAATTGCAATGGCAATGAGCATGGTGTTCGCTGGTGGTAAAAAAGACGCTTCAGTAGTTCTTAACAAAGACAAGCCTCTTGTTTTCTTCAATCGCCAGCCTTCAGATCCTGTTTCAGGTTCTATCGATATGACAGCAATGAACTTCAACGCTAGCACATACTACGTTGGTTTCGATGCAGCTGGTGGTGGAGCTGTTCAGGGTAAACTTATCACAGATTATCTCGCTGCAGCTTCTGCTTCAATCGACCGCAACGGCGACGGAATCATCGGTTATGTTCTTTGTATTGGTGACGTTGGACACAACGACTCTAAGGCTCGTACAGAAGGTATCCGCAAGGCTCTCGGAACATGGGCAGGCTCAACAGATCCTACAGTAAAGCAGGAAGGTTCTGTAACAGTAGGCGGAAAGACATACAAAGTAGTCGAGCTCGAAGGTAAAGCAATGACAGGTACAGACGGTTCAACATGGAACGCAAATGCTGCTACAGAAGCTATGGGTGGATGGGCAACAAAATACGGCGACCAGATTGACCTCGTAGTATCTAACAACGACGGTATGGCTATGGGTTGTCTCCAGGCTTCTAACTACCCAGCAGGTGTTCCTGTATTCGGTTATGATGCAAACGCAGACGCTATCGAGGCTATCGGTGCTGGAAAACTCAGCGGAACAGTATCTCAGAACGTAGATGCTCAGGCAGCTGGTACACTTCAGGTTATCCGCAACCTTCTCGACGGTCTTAAGGGTGCAGATGTTTATACAAAGGGATTCTCTGTTCCAGATCAGTACGGAAACAAGATTTCTGCAACAGTTCAGTACAAATCAGATCAGCGCGGACTTTTCGCTCTTAACGCTGGCGTAAACAAAGACAACTGGACACAGTACAGAGAGGGTAACCGCGACACAGGCATCAAGCAGTCAAACGCTCCTGTAAAGAAAGTTCTTCTTACAATCTACAACTCAGCTGATAACTTCCTTTCATCAAGCTATCTGCCAGCTCTCCGCTACTATGCACCTCTTATGGGCATCGACCTGACAGTAGTACAGGGTGACGGACAGTCTGAGGCAAGCTGCCTTGACAAGTTCACAAACCTCAATAACTTCGATGCATACGCCATCAACATGGTTAAGACAAACTCTGCTGCTGACTATACAGACAAGTTAAAGTACTAATAATCCACACCTAAAAGGTGACTTGTATTGAGAGCCTGTAAAACATAATGAATAGGATGTATCTGGATTTTTTCATCCAGATGCCCTATGCTGGTTTTTACAGGCTTTTTTTGTATGCTGCTGTATCAGAGCGTCAATATGTGCGTGTTTTACGGTGCAGCAGCGTAGGGATTAGTAATTCCAGAGGATTTTATGGATGATATAGTGCTTGAAATTAAAAATCTGTCAAAGTCATTTGCAAAAAACAAAGTTCTTGACGGTATAAGCCTCACTGTAAAAAAAGGCACTGTTATGGGGCTGATGGGCGAGAATGGTGCCGGTAAATCGACTATGATGAAATGTCTGTTCGGAATCTATGCCAAGGATGAGGGACAGATCAGCCTTCTTGGAAAACCTGTCGATTTTAAGAACCCTAAGAACGCGCTTGAGAACGGTGTCGCTATGGTTCATCAGGAGTTGAACCAGTGCCTTGACCGCACCGTTACGGATAACCTTTTTCTTGGACGGTATCCAACGCGTTTCGGCATAATAGACGAGCAGAAAATGGCGAAGGAGAGCACGCAGCTTTTCGCGTCGCTCAATATGAACGTGAACCCCCAGTCTGTAATGCGAAAAATGTCTGTTTCGCAGCGCCAGATGGTCGAGATTGCCAAGGCAGTCTCATACGACGCAAAGATTATCGTTCTTGACGAGCCTACATCTTCGCTGACCGAGCGTGAGGTAAAAAAGCTTTTTTCAATTGTCAATGACCTTCGCAACAAGGGTGTTTCTTTTGTATATATTTCTCATAAGATAGACGAGATATTTGAGATATGTGACGAGGTTTCAGTCCTTCGCGACGGTAAGATGGTCATGTCAAAGCCGATTAAGGAAACGAGCATGAACGAGCTTATCTCAGCGATGGTTGGACGCTCTTTGGACAAGCGTTACCCCGATGTTGACAACAATCCTGGCGACGTTTATTTCGAGGTGCGGAACCTTACGACAAAATACGAGCCTGTTCTGGAGGACATTTCTTTCTCCGTGCGGAAAGGCGAGATTTTCGGGCTTTACGGGCTTGTCGGCGCGGGTCGCAGCGAGCTTTTGGAGTCGCTTTTCGGCGTAAGGACAATCGCTTCCGGCGAGATAGTCCTTGGCGGAAAGAAGCTCCGCTTCAACAGCAGCAAAGAGGCTATGGCTTATAACTTCGCGCTCGTCACCGAGGAACGAAAACTGAACGGTATGTTCGGCAAGGACACGATTAAGTTCAATACTGTAATCACGAACTTGGAAAGCTACAAGACGTTCGGTATTCTTTCCGAGCAGAAGATGCTCGACGCTGCGAACCGCGAGATTCAGGTTATGAGGACGAAGTGCGTCTCTGCCGAGGAGAACATCACGGCGCTCAGCGGTGGTAACCAGCAGAAAGTAATTATCGGCAAATGGATGGAGCGCAGCCCTGACATCTTCCTGATGGACGAGCCTACGCGCGGTATTGATGTCGGCGCAAAATACGAGATATACCAGCTCATCATCAACATGGCTAAAGAGGGAAAGACTGTTATCGTAGTTTCCAGCGAAATGCCAGAGATTCTTGGTATAACGAACAGGATTGCGGTTATGTCGAACCATCGCCTTGCCGGAATTGTCAACACTAAAGAGACGAATCAGGAAGAGCTTTTGCGGCTTTCTGCCAAATATCTGTAAAGTAGAGGAGTGTAAGAAGTTTTTATGGCTATCAATATAGAAGAAATAAAGAAACTTCAGGAAGAGGCTCTTAAAAAGCTTCCTGAGCAGATTGCGTCAAAAACAGTAAAATCGCTGGACGAAGACGAGGTTCTGCGGAACTACAAGCTTGCCCTTGACGATTTGCGCAAGGACGGCGTTAACAAAATTCTGTCATTGCGCCAGGATATAGCCGCCGCTAAGAAAAACAAGATGCTTGAAAAAGCTCAGTGCGCGGAAATTATCGCCAGCTGCAACAAGCAGATTGCAGAAGCAAAGACTGTAGCCGCCCGCAACAAAGATGCGGACAAGCAGATTACAAAAGAAGCTGTTGCCTACGCGAACAAGATTTCTGACGCTTACATCAAGCAGGTGAACGAGGAGCAGTCTGCGCTGCAGGTAAAGCATACTGAAGACTACAAAAAGCAGCTCGCTGACATTAAGGCGGCTACGGCTGCTCGCATAGCAAAGCTTTCTGATGCGGAAGAAATAAAAGTCGCCAAATTCGAAAGCAAATCAGAGCTTTTCGACGCTAAGAGCAAGTATCAGACCGAGATTGACCGTTGTAAGGACATAAAGAACCAGGCGTTCGTTGATCACGTTCAGACAAACCGCGCCCTTCGTAACGGTAAGACGAACTTCAGCGAGAACGTCAGCCTGAGCTTCAAGAACTACGTGTACCAGTTCAAGATGTCGCAGTTCATGCTCAATAACGGACTTTACCTTGCTATCCTCGTGTTCTTCATCGTGTGTATCATCATCGCGCCGCTTTCCGGCAACGGACAGCTTCTTTCCCTGCCTAACATACTTACGATTCTGGAGCAGTCCTCAACCCGTATGTTCTACGCACTCGGCGTCGCCGGCCTTATCCTTATAGCCGGTACGGACCTTAGTGTCTGCCGTATGGTCGCGCTCGGTGCCGTTACTACAGGACTTATCCTGCACCCCACAAAGAACATCGTTACGTTCTTCGGCATGGAACCGTGGGATTTCACAGGACTCCCGATGGGCGGCAGACTCGCGATGGCTCTTGGTCTTTCAATCGCGCTCTGCGTTTTCTTCAGCTGCTTCTCAGGCTTTTTCACCGCGCGGTTCAAGATTCATCCGTTCATCTCGACACTTTCTTCACAGCTTATCATCTACGGTCTGTTGTTCTTTGGAACGAGCGGTACGCCGGTCGGCTCAATCGACTCGAATATCAAAGACCTTATCGGTGGCCGCTGGATTCTCGGCGTTATGAACGGCAACCTCATCACGTTCCCCAAGCTGATTATACCGGCTGTCGTCGCGATATTCGTGGCGTGGTTCATCTGGAACAAAACGACTTTCGGCAAGAACATGTATGCCGTCGGTGGTAATGCCGAGGCTGCTGCCGTAAGCGGTATCAACGTTTTTGGCGTGACGATGGGTATCTTCATCATGGCTGGTATCTTCTACGGATGCGGCGCGTTCCTTGAGGCTTTCAGGGCGAATGCGAGCGCGGGAACAGGTCAGGGCTTCGAGCTTGATGCCATTGCGGCGTGTGTTGTCGGTGGTATCTCGTTCAACGGTGGTATCGGTAAAATCCGCGGTGCGGTGCTCGGTGTAATCATTTTCACCGGTCTTACGTACTGCCTTACGTTCCTTGGTATCGACACGAACCTTCAGTTCGTTTTCAAGGGATTCATCATCATCGCGGCTGTTGCGCTCGACAGCGTTAAGTACCTTAAACGCAAGTAATTACAGAGCTGAAATAAAAGAAAAGCCTCTGTCCGGATAGGGCAGGGGCGTTTTTTTATCTGGCGGTTCCAGCCCGGAAATCGGGCTGTCGCGTGTTGCGCTGTTCCGCGCAGTCGCTTAAATTTCATACTTCTCCTAAAACCACAGTGTGGTGTACGCCTAACAGTTGAGTGTGGTTATAACTATACAGAGCAAGAGCTCTTTTTTTAAGAATTAATCTGTACTATATACTTTTTTCAGAAAATCCTTCTCATTTGTCGTTTCATGAAGTTTTATTGTTTCTCCGTATAGTCGTGCAAAGTTTTTTCCTGTTTCATCAAATTCATCACAGTCCAAATATAGTTCTATTTCTTCTGAATAAAACTTTATCCAACCAAATGCTTTATTATTCCATGTATCTGTAAATGAAAATTCATATTTTCCATCTTCTGTTAACTTTAGAGTAACCTCTGTCAAAATGATTTGTGCAAATGGTGTTACCGTATGAAATAACTCTGCTTGTATTTCATACGGTTTGTTATTTTCGTTTTTGGGGGAATCTTTTATCTTAATTTCATATATTGAATTTCCACCAGCTGAGTCGGAGTAATACCAGACTTCTGTATAAGAATATTTTTTTATATATTCTTGTGAAAACACTGAGAAACTAAATAAACCAAATATAAAAAGAACAAAACTTTTTTTCATTTTTTTATAATTTTATAATATTGAAACTAAATAAATAGATTATGAAAGCACAACCAATGTTTGTAATTGCATTAACAATCAAGGATGTTGTTAATGTCTTCTTCCAGTTTATTCCAAGTTTTTTAAATAAAAGTATATTAATTGGAATTTCTATTATCAAAGTTATAATAAAAATTATTAAAAAATATATTATAAAATACGGACTCATAAATGTTATTTCATGTGAACTTACCCAAGGAAACCAAAAAGCACCAAGCCATCCGCCATTTAAAATCAATGATAATACAAATCCTAAAACTCCACTTACGAGATTTGAAATTGTTAATCTCCAAAATAGTCCACCAAATTTATACTGTCGCTTTAGAAAAAAATAAAAAAGTGAAACTTCCAGCAATAATATTGCTGAAATTATTGCCCATCCTTGTGGCATTATAATAAGAATTGCCATTGAAACATTAAAAGTTGTAGTAGAAATTTTCGAGATAAAAATATTTAATTCGTTTTTCATTTTAGCCCTCACTGGTTTGTATAATATTCCCTATTTCTCTTATATCATTCATTTTATAATCTCAAAAAGTTTATATAATATATATACAATTACAATAAGTGGATATGAAATTAATCCAAGGTAAAATCTTAAATTCCAAAAACTTATTTTATAGTTTTCTGTTTCTCCCTTTCTTTTATCAATTATGTAACCAATCAAAAATGAAATATAAATAAATCCTAAAAACAACAAGCAAATTGGAAACTTCCAATTTTCAGAAATTGAGTTTTTTAGGACGGTTTCTGTAATTATAAGTCCTATTACACCTAAAATAAAAAAACTAAGAGATACTTTCTTCATTTCTTCTTACATCGCCCCAGTGCAGGAGTCTACAAAAATATTATATTGGTCAATTTGATATTTGTAAATTCACACGGGAGCAGAGGAAACGCCATGTCGCATGTTTCGATTACGGTGTTGAAATTACACGTTTCCGAAAAAACACATTTTTAATAATTTTATCACACTATTTTGTGTGTACTACACCTAGAATCTCGCCTGTTTCTTTTGATATTTTTATATAAGGAACTCCACCTCCATAAATCCCTTTTTGTGGTAAAGTTCCTTGAACAAGCCAAACTGTTCCATTTTGAACCAAAGAGGCAATAAAAGGCTCTTTTTCTAAAACTTTTTCTCCGTATATAGCAGAAAGAACGGCTTCTGCTATTTTTATGGCTGTTTCTGGATCGGGTACAAAACCATCTGAAACTTTAATTATCATTTTACGTTGGATATCAGAATCATCTTCTTTGGACCATTCATTCTCTGCGAAACAAAAATCCAGGAAACATATGAATATAAAAAATATAATGATGGCTTTTCTCATAGAACTCTCAAAACCTTGTTATCCAAGTACAGCTTGCTTCTTTGTGATAGAGATATGTTCTTTTTCGGAATTCTTAGCAAGAAGGTATACACAATATTGATTCATGCTTACGCCTTCTTTTTTTGAATCTTCGGCGAGAGTTTTGTGTAAAGATTTTGGAAGACGAAGCTTGAATTGACCGGAATATGAATCTGCAGTTTCTGGTTCTGCAATTTCGATACCGTTTTCAATGGCCGCAGATAACCATTCTTTTTTTGCGTCTTCGGCGTTTGCTACAACTTCTGCAATAGTTTCGCCGCAAGTAATACAACCAGGAAGTTCTGGATATGAAGCAACAAAACCTGATTCTTCAGTATCAGGAATGATTTCCAATTTATAAGGTAATTTCATATATTCTTCAAAAGTTCTCATATCAGTACTCCTTATTATTGTTTGCTTCTTCCGCTTCAA
>JAEEGK010019202.1_pt1 | contig 14685 bp, 12 predicted proteins | sample 8958771 | NCBI WGS metagenome assembly JAEEGK01 (sample SAMN16246547, study PRJNA631951) | gut metagenome | biome: gut microbiome; feature: rumen; material: SC-attached | host: Bos | place: Iran: Karaj | collected 2018-10
CACCTCTTCCCATCCCGAACAGAGAAGTTAAGCCCGCTTGCGCCGATGGTACTGCGATGCAATGTGGGAGAGTAGGTAATCGCCAATTTTTTCAAGGACGGCTGTGATGAATTTCACAGCCGTCTTTTTTTGTTGTTATTATCGAAAATATGTTTTCCTTTTTTCAAAAAACATTATTTTTGCGGTGAAAAGTAGTTTCGACAATGGACTTGTTTAATTTGATATAATTAGCGATTATGAATAAGATTATTAGAATTTTGGTTGCAATAGTAACAGCTGCTATTTGCTTTTCGTGCTGCAACTCTCAGTCGACTGTTAAACAAAGTGAGAAAGGAAGTGTAGGTGTTGCCGTAGATCTTGGACTTCCATCTGGTACATTATGGGCAGACCGCAATGTTGGTGCTTTGTCTCCCGAAGACTACGGCGATTATTTTGCCTGGGGCGAGACCACTACAAAGTCAAATTACATTTTGTCAACGCTAAAATATTGCGAAGACAGTGATGGGGAAAAGTTTAGCAAATACAACACTCAATCGAAATACGGCAGTGTTGACAACAAGACCAACTTGGAACGCACCGACGATGCCGCCACCGCCAACTGGGGCAGCGACTGGTGTATGCCCAAGCTGCAACAATTCAAGGAGTTGAAAGATAATTGTACTTGGACTTGGACAACACGTAATGGCAAGAATGGTTACGAAGTAAAGGGGATAAATGGTAATTCCTTATTTCTCCCTGCCGCTGGTCACCGCTACGGTATAGAACTCTACGACGCGGATTCCGATGGTTACTACGGTTCGTCATTGCTCGATACTGAAGATCCGGATGGCGAGCTCGGACTCTACATCTCCTCTGGCGTCATTAATCCCGGCAATTGGTTTGGACGTAACTTCGGAGTCTCGGTGCGCCCAGTTTGGTGCAGATAATTATTCCTCACCTTCTTCCATCCACGTCCGTCCTGCCGCAGCGTAAATCCGCCATTTTTCGATTACTTCCTGCATATCGGGCGCAATTTCGGAATCAAAACTCATCAATTTGCCTGTCCTCGGGTGGATGAACTCCAAGGTCTTGGCGTGGAGGGCGTGGCGTGGCATTATGGTAAAACAATTCTCGATAAACCTTTTGTATTTGGAGAATGTAGTGCCGCGAAGTATCTTGTTGCCGCCGTAGATTTCATCGTTGAAAAGCGGGTGGTTTTGGTGCATAAAATGTACGCGGATTTGGTGGGTGCGGCCGGTTTCGAGTTTGCACTCCACGAGCGTTACGTATCCAAAACGCTCCAAAACCTTGTAATGCGTTACTGCGTGCTTGCCAATGCCGCTGTCGGGAGGGGAGACCCACATCATCGTCCTGTCTTTGGGACTGCGCGAAATGTTGCCTACAATTGTGCCTGTCGGCTCTGAGATGTCGCCCCACACAAGCGCGTGGTAGCGGCGGTTGACAGTGTGGTCAAAAAACTGCTTTGCCAAATGCACCTTTGCCTGTTCGTTTTTGGCGACAACGAGAAGACCCGACGTATTCTTGTCGATGCGGTGAACGAGCCCCGGGCGCGTGTCGTCTTTGTCAAACTGCGACTTGTCGCCCAAGTGGAATGCAAGCGCGTTGACAAGTGTGCCGGTGAGGTTGCCGTGCGCGGGATGAACCACCATACCAGCCTTTTTGTTGACCACAATCACATCGTCGTCCTCATAAACAATGTCGATGGGAATGTCTTCGGGAACGAGTTTAAACTCCTCGTGCTCCCCGGGCAGCAACACCTGAATCTCGTCGCCGGGATGTACACGGTAATTGCTTTTGGCGGGCTTGCCGTTTACTATGATGCAGCCAGCCTTCGCCGCCTCCTGAATCTTGTTGCGCGAGATGCCGGCGATGTGGTCGTCGAGGAATTTGTCGATGCGCACAAGTTCCTGACCCTGGTCAACAATTGTGCTGTACCGTTCGGTCCTGACCTCGCCATTGTCCTGTACGCTGTCGTCTTCTATAAAGTCGTCTTCTATGATGTCTTCTGCCATTTTTTCGAATTATTTGATAATTAAAAATTTAGCACTTGCGCCTGTCGATGGCGTTATTGCTATGTATGCTCCTGCGGCGAGGTCGTCAAGATAAACGATGCCGCCGTCCTCCACGTTGCTGATGGTCTTCACCACTTGTCCGTTGCGGGCGTTCACAATCATCAGTGTCAACGGCTTGCCGCTGTCCGATTCCACCGTGATGTAATCCGTGGCGGGATTCGGGTATATTTTCAGGTTTTTGGAGGCTAATTGATACTCCGGCAACAATTCTGTCACAGCTGTCGGCACGTCGCCAAAAACGGGGCGTATCATTATTTGTCCGAGTTCCTTGCTCAGTTTCCAATCGCCGCCGATGTTGAAATATTTGTGGTTGGGCGTAGATGTGTTGCGGTCAAAACCAACTGCAATGATGGATGTTTCGTTTTTTTGCCAACCGACAAAAAATGTGTCGCTCACCTCTATCGGGTAGTCAAACGGTATGTATATAAACTTGCCCGTGCTGTCTTTTGGCACTTCAACGTTGGCTTTGGTGGCGATTTCGGAGATGGGCAGTCCGTCCTCGCAAGCCCACACTTTCAGGTCGAAGTTGTCTGCCTGTTGGTTGTTGTAAACCGGGCAAAAATACATATAAACGCCGTACATCTTGTCGGGGATGTAGGTATTGAATTTTACGGCAATCATCGCGCCGTCGCTGCCTTCGCCGTGCAGACCGTATGCCGCCTCAGCCGAGCCGTCGTCGAGGGCATAACAGTTGGAAAATGTCTTGCGGACTGTCACTTCGTTGTTGCCTGGATAATCGTTTGCCGTGGCGTCGCTCACAAGCCTTACAGTAACGTCATAATTGGCGATTGTGTCGTATTTCGACTTGAATGTGTACGCAAAATTGTCGTTCCTGTTTTCAAAATCCATATAGCTCGGCATATTGAACGTGCCGAGGGCGTATTTGTCGGTGATGCCGTCGTGGGCGAGGTAGAGGTTGATGGAGTCCAATAGGCGGGCGCGGTTGTCGTTGTTGCGGTAATGTATGGTGTAATTGACTTCCTCGCGCTTGTTGCTATTGACGTAATGCCGCCACGGCACTTGCTGGTAGTCGCCAACTTTTATAATTGGTGTGTTGGTGAGCGAAACGTCCTTATAGACCGTGTCGCCCTTGTGCCTATTAATGTCTAACGAAACATAATCGATGAGCCAGTGGTCGCAATTGCTCACAAGGTCGGGCGCAAGCGACGAGCCAAGGCTGATGTAATTTCTGAACCTAAAACGGAAACCTTTTCTCAGGTATTTGTCGTCTGTAATATTAATCATCTCCTGCTCAAACGGCGCACTCTTGCCGCCTTCGTACAGCTTGACGGTCTGCCATTTCTGTTCGGGCGGGGAGTAGAAATCGAGCACCAACGAATCGCCTTTTTCAGGACTGTCGCCGTGGCCGCCCCGTTGATAATAAAAACTCAGCCAGATGCTCTTTTCGCCGGGGTAGTCGAGGTTGATGGGTTGCGATTCCACCGTGTCTGCCGCCGTTACTGTGCCGTAGCGAGCATTGTTGTAAAAAACACCTTTACCGTTCAATGCGTCCATAAGCATCGCGCCCGTGCTTGGTGGATTCTTGGGAAGGTCGTAGCAAACCGTGACACCGTCGGTAGCCCACAATGCCTTGTCGGGAGCCGCCGCAATGTACGAAAAATCGTCGAAGAATGGCAGTTCCAGCGTGTCTTGCTGTGCCGTAGCGTCAATGGCTGCAACGCCCAGGAAGACTGCGGTTATGGTACGGAGAAGTCGGTTCATTGATTGCTGTTAAAAATCTTCGTCAGTTTGGTTGAAAACGTCGGTGTCGGTGTCTTCGCTGTTGAATGGGGTAGTGGCGTCGTTCTCCTCGCCCTTGCCGATGATGAGGTCTATGATGTCGCCCTTGTGCAGCTGCTTGCCGGCGGAGACTTTTGCGCCGTTGAACCTGGCTTCGAGTACGAGACCCTTGTGCGGGTGTTCGCGCTCGGTGATTTTGCCGGGGATGAGTCCCGCGCCGAGTATGAGCGACTTGGCGGTCTCCACCGATTCGCCGTTGATATTGGGCATAGTGGCGGGCTGCTTGGTGTACGCCAAGTAGGTCAGGTAAATCTTCCTGCCTTTCTTGACCTGATAGCCGGGCGTGGGCTGCTGTCCGCCGGGAATTACTTGTCCGGGCTTGATGCTCTTGGACGCACATTCGTAGGTGCTGTCGTTGACCACGGCTTCGAGGCCGCGCTCCGCGATTATCTTTTTAGCCTCGGCTACGGTCATACCCTCCACCGACGGCACGCTGATTTTTTCAGTGTGGTGGGTGTACCATTTGAGCCCCTGAACCACGAGCAGAATGAATATCAGCACCGTTGCAATGAAGATGCAGATGTTTTTGATGAAGTACCGGGATATGAAAAATCGTCCCCACGCCTTCAATGTATCCATAAATGTATTGCCTTCCTGTTCCATTTAAACGTTAGTAGATGGTTTGTTTTTAATGCTACAAAGTTAATCACAAAAAAAATAATAAAAAAAAATTTTTTTAATTGACAAAAAAACACAAAATTTGTATTCTGTAAAAAGTATGTTTAATGTAATCCCAAATCTTGTACTAACATTATGTCTATCAATAATATAACGCAGACAATTTTGGTCGTGGACGACTCCAAACCCGTATCGGAGTACGTCCAAGTTGTGTTGGAGGAAAGGGGTTACAAGACAATTACCGCTAATAATGGCAGTCAAGCGATGGTGATGGCGGTGGAATATCGCCCCGATTTGATACTCCTCGATATTATGATGCCCGATGTGGACGGCTACACCATCTGTTCGCAGCTCAAAGCCGATCGCAAGACTCGCGACATTCCGGTAATTTTCCTTTCCGCGCTCAATAGCCAGTTTGACAAAATCAAGGCGTTCAAGTGTGGCGCGGTGGATTTTGTCACCAAGCCGATACAGGTGGAGGAATTGACTGCAAGGGTCAAGAGCCACTTGACTATCAGCAGGTTGAACAGAGCGTTGCAATCGTCCAACCGTGACCTCGAATCGCTCGTTTCGGAACGCACCAAGGAGCTTGAAGATTCCAACAAGAAGCTCGCTGAAATCAACGCCCGCCTCGAAAAGACCATTGGCGACTACCGTGCCGCCAAGGAGCGTGCCGCAAGCGACGACGAGTACAAGGCAAAGATGCTGTCGAAACTTTCGCACGAAATCCTCAACGACACCAACATCATCGTCGGCTTTTCGGAGCTAATCAAGGTGACTGACGACCGCGACCGCCAAAACGAATATGCCGACTGCATCAGGGAAAGCGCGGGAAGCCTTGTGTCTGCCATCAACGCCGTCCAGGAGTACAACAATGTTGTCATCGGCAGGACTACCGTCAATATGCAGCGCGTCAATATTGGTGCTGTGTTGCACGGCGTCTGCCAGAAATTCATCGAGAGGGCGCAAAAACGCAACATCGATATTGCCGTCAACAATGAGTTTAGCGACGGCGCGGAGATATTCACCGACGAGATGATGCTCACGTCGATTTTGAGCAAGATAATTGCCAATTCGCTCAAATACAGCGAAAAAGGCCCGATAGAAATCGGCGCGTCCAACAACGGCGGCACGGCTGTATTTTATGTGCGCGATTGTGGCATTGGCATCGGTCCCGACGTCATCGACCACGTCCTCGAACCTTTTGTGCGCGGCGTCAAGACCTGCGACAATTCCAACAAGGGTCTTGGTCTCGGACTTTCGATTGTAAAAGAATATGTGCAGCGGCTCAATGGCGAGATTTGGTTTGACTCCTCGCCGGGTGTCGGCACTATATTTTATATTTCGCTGCCGGTCAATAATGGCAACGGCAAGATTGCCACGGAAGATTTGTCTGCAATCAGTTTTGGAGGCACGTCGGTGCTTGTGGGCGAGGACGACGATGTGTCGTTCGCATTGCTCAACGAAACCCTCCGCAAATACGCTGTCAAGGCGTTGAGGGCTAAGACGGGCAAGGAATTGTTTGAGCTTTACCGTCAAAACAGCGATGTCCAGATGATAATCTCCAACTTGAAACTTCCGATGATGAGCGGTTCGGAGGCGATGAAACTCATCCGCAAGATGAGTCCGTCGATTACCACAGTGGCGCAGATTCCGTATTTTTCAGCCGAGGACAAGCGGGCTTTTGCGGAGTCGGGTTGCGACTGCTACATCGACCGCCCCGCCAACGACCTGCAAGTGCGCGAACTCCTCGCCAAATACTTGCTGCGGAAGTAAACGAAAATTGACATAGACGCCTTGCGGCGTTCATATTTTTGGGAACGTCAATTACCAAAAATTTAATCGTCAATTGTCGTCAATTTTTAGGAGTTGATAATTAATAGAAATTGATGGTAATTGACGAACAAATTGACGGTAATTTTCGTTAAAAAAAGAGCCGCCGTAAGGCGGTGATACGCATAGAGAAAAAACAATTATTGTATAATTAATAAATTTTTTTGTTAAAGCAAATGGAACAAAAAGCAATAGACCTCAAAGCGGCGGACAACGTGAGACTCCTCGCAGCCGCAATGGTAGAGAAGGCTAAATCTGGCCATCCGGGCGGCGCAATGGGCGGCGCGGACTTCGTACACGTATTATACTCCGAATTCTTGAAATTCGACCCCAACGACCCTGAATGGGACAACCGCGACCGTTTCTTCCTCGACCCCGGACATATGAGCCCGATGCTCTACTCCATCTTGACGCTCATCAACAAGTTCTCCTTGGAGGACATCAAGAATTTCCGTCAGTGGGGCAGCGTAACGCCCGGTCACCCCGAGCGCGACATCAAGCGCGGCATCGAGAATACCTCCGGTCCCCTTGGCGTTGGTCACGCACTCGGCATCGGCGCAGCAATCGCTCAGGAGTTCCTCGCAGCAAGGTTTGGCAAGAGGGTTCAGCACAAGACTTACGTATATATCTCCGACGGCGGTATCCAGGAGGAGATTTCGCAGGGTGCAGGACGTATTGCAGGTTTCCTTGGCTTGAAAAACCTCATTATGTTCTACGATTCCAACAAGATCCAACTTTCGACCTCTTGCACTGATGTTTCGGAAGAGAACACCTACGACAAGTACAAGAGTTGGGGCTGGAATGTTGTAAAAATCAATGGCAACGACGCCGCTGCAATCCGTCAGGCTCTCAAAAACGCTCAGAACGAGAAGACGCGTCCTACCCTCATCATCGGCGACACCAAGATGGGCAAGGGCATCGTTACCGAAAACAACGAAAACTTTGAAGGCAAGTGCTCTACACACGGTCAGCCTGTCAGCAAGTCTGGCGGCTCGTTTGAGATGACTGTTAAGCACCTCGGCGGCAATCCCGAAAACCCCTTCGAAATCTTCCCCGAAGTGAAGGAGTATTACGCTCAGAAACTCGCCGAAAAGGCTGAGGCTGCCAAGGCTGAGAAGGCTGAGGAGGCTAAATGGGCTGCCGAAAATCCCGAACTCGCCAAGAAGTACCAGCAATACCTCAACAACGACTTCGAGATTCCCGCGCTCAACGACCTTACATTCGACAAGGCAACCGCTACCCGTGGTTCGCTCGGCAAGACTCTCGCCGCAATGTACGGCAAGGTTGAAAACTTGGTTGTTGCATCCGCCGACCTCTCCAACTCCGACAAGACCGACGAATTCCTCAAAAAGACCAAGGCATTCGTACCCGGCGACTTCTCCGGCTCGTTCTTGCAGGCTGGCGTTTCGGAATTGACAATGGCTGCCCTCTGCGTTGGTATGATGCTCCACGGCGGCGTCAAGACTGTCTGCGGTACATTCTTCGTATTCTCCGATTACGAGAAGCCCGTGCTCCGCGTCGCAGCCCTGATGAAGACCCCCGCAATATTCCTCTACACCCACGACTCGTTCCGTGTAGGCGAAGACGGCCCCACCCACGAACCCATCGAACAGGAGGCTCAAATCCGTCTTATGGAACAAGTGGACAATCACGACGGCAAGATGTCAACCCTCGTACTCCGTCCCGCCGATGCTTACGAATCTATCGAGGCTTACAAGATGGCAATCGCCAACACTGAGTGCCCGACCGTTATGATTGGTTCGCGTCAGAACATCGACATCCTTCCGCAGGGCAAGTGCGCTTCGCAACTCGACCGCGCCGCTCAAATCAAGAAAGGCGGCTACATCGTTAGCCAGACCAAGGAAGGCAATCCCGACGTTGTTTTGGTAGCCAACGGTTCTGAGGTTGCAACCCTCCAAGGCGCAGCAGCCACCATCGCTGAAAAGACCGGCAAGAATGTCCGCGTAGTTTCTGTGATTTCGCCGCGTTTGTTCGAGAACCAGGGCGAGGCATACGTAGAATCGGTAATCCCGTCTAAGGCTCGCGTTTTGGGTATGACAGCAGGTCTTCCCTCGGTATTTGCCACCATCATCCCCGGCTTCAAAAAGGATGTATTCGGCCTTACACACTTCGGCGCATCCGCACCCGCCGGCGTATTGGACGAGAAGTTTGGCTTCAAGCCCGAACTCTTCGCTCAGTGGGCAGTGGAGAAGTTGAAGTAATAATTGGTCAACACGGATTAAAACGAAGTTCGATGAATTAAAGCGAATTTCGTATTTAATTGAATAATTTAAGGCGACGCAAAGGGTTAAAAATTTTTTGCGCCGCCTTATTATTATAATTGGGAAATATTATTTTATTATGCCGGACAATAATCGTGAGTATGGGCGAGAATCATTTGTTCACATTCTGTTGAGGGTTTTGCGAATCCGTTGATGTATTTTTTTAGCATAGTTGAGTTAATGCCTATGGATTTTGCAAAGTCAGCAACATTAATATCTCTGTGCGTTAGGAAAAAACTTTGTAATGGCGATGGCATTCTGTCGTCGTATGTAAAACTCTCAAAACTAATATCCTCGTCAAGTGAACGCCAATGTATGCCGTCAAAGCCGAAAGCGTATTTATTGCGTTCGGCGTCATTGGCGGCGCGTAATTTGGGATACCATAGCAATGATTGGCTGTATTCGCATCCAGTCTCATCCCGTCCATAAATCAAATCGGCGTCAAACCATATCTCTTTTATTTTCATAGCTTTAATTATTAAAAAATTCGTTCCAACGATTGATTATAATATCAGCATTTTCGTCTATTGCAGCCTTGATTTTGCGGAAGTCGCCGGCTTTTATACCTTGCTTTTCAGTAAGGACGAATTCAGAACCATTCCATTCAAATTTGGCAATACCACCATTGCCTTCTACGTGTATATGCAAAGGCTCGTGTTCCTTACTATAAAAGAAGAACGAAAATCCATAGAATCTAAATATTTCAGGCATGATCTTTTGTGTTAGTTTCGTTTTCGCAAAAATAATAAAGATTTTGATCATAAAAAATTTTTTTTTCCCCCCTTCATCTTTTTTTATACATTTGCGACATAGAAAACCAAAAAGCGCAATCATTATGAAAACAACCGACCCCATCAATACACGCACCGCACGAGACTATTGGAATCTTGTGCAAAAGACCGACGACGATACCACAACGCCGCAGGACGCTGCCATTATGGATGACGATGACGACGAAGAAATCGCCAATGAAGATCTCTTGCCGCCTTACACAATGGAAGAAATCTATGAACGCCTCGCCCAAAGCGAAAGAGATTATGCGGAGGGGCGGTATCAATTGTTGTCTGATGCGTTGGACGAACTAAGGGGTGAGTTTGCGCGTGAAGATGCAATGAAAACTCAGAAAAACAACAAAGGGTAGTCCGTGTGGGCTACCCTTTGATTGTATATGTGGTGTGTGAGATTAATTCTTCGTGGTCGGCATAGCTTGAACGAGGCGGACGGAATAACCATGTGAATTGCCCTCATCAATAAAATTGACTCCATCTTTATCAAATTTCATTGCAGTCGGCCAGGTGCTACTGGAACCGGCATAAGCAGATGTGGATGTCCAATAATACCCTGCCACATTATCGCCAGTAGAGCTATATGTAATTGTAGTGTTTACGCGATAGCCGGCGGCGGGCAAGAAGACAAGATTGCTCGGAACTTTAACCTTTACTGCTGCAACACCATTATTGAAGTAGGAACAAAATGTAGTCCACTCATCCTCTTCAATATAATTATCGAAGGAGTCAGTATATGGTTCAGAACAACTACCAGCCCCTTTGAATGCGGATTTAATATAATGTTCGGTTGAGTTCAGTTCTGCATCAGGGAACAATATCAGACCGGGTATCATTTTGCCGTTATCCGTCTTGATGGATGCCCTTATATAGCGCAAACCTGCGGGGTTAGCCATATCGCGTTTGTTGAGAAGGTAGTCCCACTCGTCTTTGGTAAGCGTGAACCAATCGTCTATTATTAAATTAGCTCGTGCGCGGGGTTGTGAATTTGCATTAGGATCGTCCGAAGTCCACGTGAAACTAGGAATATGCGTTGCAGTCGAGCGAGGTAGAGTGCCCTTGTTCTCCAACCAAGATCCCCAGCCAAAAAGGTCAACATAGCCCCTGGTTTGGCCGGCATAATCATATTCAAATACAGTACCATCTCTGAACGAGCCAATAGCATGCTGTCCGGAGTTAATAATTTGGAGGCATTCTAAATCAGGATTAAGACCATACAACAAGTTGCTCGTAGAGAAGAACACTTGCTCGTCTTTCGAGATGGAGAATGTGGCAGGAATACATAAATCAGGCAGGGTGCGGTTGATGTTGTAGAGTACATTGCCGCCGGAGACGTCAATGTCCTTTTGTCCTGTCAGGAAGCTTGCCCTTATCGAGGCTCCATCGGGCACGGCGATGACTGGGGTTGTTTTGTACGAAACACTAGGATTTCCCGGAACGTCGATGGTGTACGTTTTGCCGCCGTAATCGATATATACTCGTGCAGCAAAATACTGCAAGTTGACTTTGATGAATGCGGTCTTCTGTTCGAGATTGATACCTGTTGAGCCGTACTCGAATGTTTTTGTCAGGTAGCTACATTCTTCTATGGCATCAACAAGGTTGTTGTCACTGTTAGAGAACAACTTTGGTTCGGTCAGTGGTGTGCCATAATTATAGTAATAGACACTTGAACTGAGTTCTTTGGCAGAGAATAATGTGGCTGTCAGTTTGGTTGTAGCGGTGAGATATTTTACGCCCATACCTTTCAATGTACCAGAGAAGGTTGTGGTCATACCAGGTTCGTCAGTTGGAGTAAGCTCACCTGTAATATCGGTTCCTGTGATTTTGATTTTGTCATACTCGGTGAACCTTTGCTGACGATAGTTGCTTGCATCTGGATCCGTCTGCATCGAGACTTTTGAGAGAGATTCCGAGTCCTGTCCAACAGTGATTGAGAACGGGATGTAGGGAACGCCGTTTTCATCTACTTCCACCTGTACGCCGTTGGTGGTTTCGGATGTGGTGGTAGAGGGTGCTGTGGTGGGTTCATTGGTGGTGTTGATGTCGGCAACGACGGAGTTGTCGTTGCCATCGTCCTTGCTGCAAGACGTTGCGAATAGGACGGCTGCCACAATGGGCAGAATCTTGAATAGGATGTTCTTCATTGTGCTGTCCTCCTTGTTTTATTCGTCCCAACTTGTTTCGTAAACATCGTCGAAGCCCATCTGATAGCTTGCACCAGTGGTTGGACTTGAACTTAGCAGCCTTGCTTCTTCGTTGAGGATGATTACCTCAATCTCTGGCGTGACGTACCGTTTCTTGACTGTGGTGTCAACGCCTGTTGTGTTTGTTGTTTTCGTCATAACTGTTAATTATTTGTTTGTTTAACATTTTTACGTCACGACAAACACAAAAAGAAAAGTGCAAGTTTCTTCATAGCTCATTTGGAAGGCCGACCAAAGCCCTAATTGCCACTACAAAGAAAGCTCGCACCTTATACAGATGCGAGCATTTGCCCGAACCGACGGCAATTAATTTTTGAAAAGTTTGGTCGTTTTCCAAAATGGGTCTGGTTCAAAGCAAATGCTCTTTTCGATTTATGTTCCTATTTTGGTCGCAAAGTAAGGGACATTTTTTGAAGTGTGCAAATTTTTTGTGTTAAATTTTAAGATTTTTTTGCAAGATAGGCGCGTAATGTGAAAATTAATCCCGCAGACAAGCTTTGTTCGGTCGTTTGTGGATTATTTGCCAAAAAATAGCGTAACTTTTCGCTAAAAACGCTATCTTTGCGCCAACAAAACATATCAACTATGCTTCACGATTTAGGAATTATAATGCTGGTGGCGGGTGTCATCAGCTTATTATGCAAATGGCTCAAACAGCCTGTGGTATTGGGATATATCGTTGCCGGAATACTCGCCGGGCCGTACGTGTGCGGCTCGTCGTGGGTCAATGTGGAAAGCGCGGAGACCTGGGGCGAGGTCGGCGTGATATTCCTATTGTTTACCCTCGGTCTCGAATTTTCGTTCAAAAAACTCTTGAAAATGGGCTCCACCGCTTTCATCGGATGCCTTACCATCGTCGTCGGGATGATGGGCAGCGGTTTTATGCTCGGACGGATGATGGGATGGAGCGAAATGAACTCGTTGTTTCTTGGCGGTATGCTGTGTATGTCGTCAACAACGATAGTTTTCAAGGCGTTGGACGACCTCGGACTGAGACAGCACAAATTTGCCGAAATCTGTTTTGGAATACTTGTGGTCGAGGATTTGTTTGCCGTGGTGCTGATGGTGCTGTTGGCGTCTATTGCTGTCAATCAACAGTTTGACGGCGTGGAGATGTTGGGACAGGTGGGCAAGTTGATGGCTTACTTGATATTGTGGTTTGTGGCGGGCATCACGTTGATACCGACGCTCCTGAGAAAATGCCGCCCGCACCTCAACGACGAGACTATGACCATTGTCGCCCTCGGATTGTGCCTTGGTATGGTTTTGGTGGCAAAAATGGCTGGATTCAGCGAGGCTCTCGGCGCATTTGTGATGGGCTCGATACTCTCGGAAACCGTTGAATGTGAACGTATTGAAAAACTGATGTCGCCCATCAAAAACCTCTTTGGCGCGATATTCTTCGTGTCGGTGGGTATGATGATTGCGCCCGCGACTTTGGCTGAATATTGGCTGCCGATTTTGGTGATTACATTGACGGTGATTATTGGACAGATAATTTTTGCAACGTTGGGCATCACGCTGTCGGGTCAGCCGATGAAAATCGCTATGCAGTCGGCGTTTGCGCTCACTCAGGTGGGCGAATTTGCCTTCATCATAGCGCAGTTTGGCGAGTCGATTGGCGTTACCGAAAAATTCCTTTACCCCGTCGTGGTGGCTGTTTCGGTGATTACCACGTTCCTCACGCCTTACACAATCAAACTCGCCGAACCCGCCTACAAGGGCTTGGAAAAGGTGTTGCCAAAGAAATTTTTTACGCTTCTCGGACGGCTCCAACAGGGCAAAACCACTGTCGCTCAACAGGGCATTATGCGTCAGTTGCTCAAAAAAGTTGGTATTTCGGTGGCGGTTTATGGCATTGTAAGTGGTTTTGTGATAATGCTTTATCAACAATTCCTTTCGGGCTGGATTGTGGGCGCGATGTCGGCGGTTTTGCCCGAAAATTTAGAATGGGTTTCACGGCTTGTGGCGTTGAGCGGATTGTTGCTTTTGCTGTCGCCGTTCCTTTACAAAATCATTTCGAGCCACAAAAACGCTCCCGAAGCCCAAAAACTCCGTCAGGACAGCACTTACAAACGTGCAGGGTTGATAGCCCTCAATGTTGCACGCAATGTTTTGGTGATGATGTTCATTATCGGTTGCATCGGACGTTATTTCAACCTGACGCTTGGATTGCTTCTTGTGGCGGCGGTGGCTGTGGTGGCGTTGATAATGTTTTCGAGCAAGATTCACAAGCAGTCGTCGGACATTGAGCAAAGGTTTATCGACAACCTCTCCGCCCGTGAGCGCGAACAGGAGAAAAACCGTTCCGTTAGGCGCGAAGTGGAGGCGGCGTTCCTTAATTATGACCTGCATCTTGCTGATTTTGAAATCAATCCGGAGTCGTTGTATTGCGGACATCAACTCCTTAACCTCGACCTCCGACATTCGTGTGGCGTCAATATCGTGCGCATTGTTCGCGGCGGTATGAATATCAACGCCCCGGGCGGTCGCGAGCGTCTGTATCCGCACGACCGTATCGTGGTGGCAGGCAGCGACGAACAGATTAATCTTTTCCGTCAAAAACTTGACACCGCCGTAGATTCTACAAGCAAGGCCGACGCGGGGCGCGTTTCCACATTCTCGCTCGAACAACTTCAAGTGCAGCCGGGAATGTCGTTCAGCGGCAAAAAGTTGGCGGAATCACGCATTGGCGAAATGGCTCAGTGCGTTGTTCTCGGTATTGAGCACAATGGCGAAATCTCAATGAATCCCTCCGCCGATGTCGTCCTCAACGAGGGCGACACCCTGATTCTGGCAGGCGAGACGGAGAAGATAAAGGGGCTTTTAGGATAATTATTATGACTATTGAAATACTGTTTGAACATTTTTATTTATCTAATTATGAAGAGAATAATTTTTTTGATGATTGCTGCCGTGATTTTGGCGGCGTGTCAGAAGGGCGAGAGCCTTTCTGCGGGATTTGTAAAGGTTGACAACGGACATTTCGTAAGGGATGGCAAGCCTTACTACTATGTCGGCACCAATTTTTGGTACGGCGCGATACTTGGCTCTGAGGGTCAGGGCGGCGACCGCGAGAGACTTGCCC
>JAEEGK010019206.1_pt1 | contig 14682 bp, 15 predicted proteins | sample 8958771 | NCBI WGS metagenome assembly JAEEGK01 (sample SAMN16246547, study PRJNA631951) | gut metagenome | biome: gut microbiome; feature: rumen; material: SC-attached | host: Bos | place: Iran: Karaj | collected 2018-10
CGGCGGCCTCCGTGCAGGCGCGGACGCTCTCCACCCCTTCCATGTGTCCATAGACGCGTTCCTTGCCCCGGGCTTTCGCCCAGCGCCCGTTGCCGTCCATGATGATGGAGACGTGCTGCGGTACGATGTCCATACGATTGTTATCCGTTGTTTCTCATGTCCTCGCCCCAGAATAGCCTGGACGTCAGCGCCCGGACGAACCCGGACTCGGCGAGCCGGATACGCTTGAGCGAAAACTGTGCCATCTCGACGTGGATAGTCCAGTCCTGTCGGATTTCCATCGTCTTGTTGTCCGTGGACAGGAGGGCGACCTTGTCCCGGCTCTCGAAAGCGATGTCCACCTTGGCGGTCTCGGGCAGCACCAGCGGCCGCACATTGAGGTTGTGCGGAGCGATCGGGGTGATGATCAGGACCTTCGTGTCGGGCATGCAGATAGGGCCGCCCGCACTGAGGGAGTAGGCGGTGGATCCGGAGCTCGTGGACACGATCAGACCGTCGGCCCAATAGGTGGGAAGGGCCTCGCCGTTCACGCTGACGCGGATGCCCAGCATGGACGGGCTCTTGCGGTGGATGGCCACCTCGTTGACGGAATAAGGGAGCATGCCGATGCTTTTCCGGGCGCCGGGGCCTTTGAGCGTGGCGTTCAGGACCGTCAGGTACTCGATGCTGAAATCTCCTTCCATCAGGGCCTTCAGCACGGCCTCGGGGCGGTTCTCGCAAAGGAAGCCGATCCGCCCGAAGTTCACGCCCAGGATGGGAAGGCCGATGTCGGAGACCTCGTGCGCCGCGCTCAGGAACGTGCCGTCTCCGCCCATCGACAGGACCAGGTCCGTCTCCGGAAGGACGTCGCTCTTGGCGCGGATTTCATAGACCTCGTAGGATGCCGCCCGGAGTTCGGACAGCAGCCTGGACACATGCGGATCTTCCCGCAGTCCCTCCTTCAGGATGAAATAGCCTATTTTCATGCTTCGGAACAAATCAGCCGCCAAAAATAACACTTTAAATTATAAAAATCACTATTTTTGTCGCGAAAAAGTAGTGAAAGATGACTCGACTGAGTGTTAATATCAACAAGATAGCCACCATTCGGAACGCCCGCGGCGGAAACATGCCGGATGTGACGAAGGCCGCCCTCGACTGCGAACGTTTCGGCGCGGAAGGCATTACCGTCCATCCCCGCCCGGACGAACGGCATATCCGGTACAGCGACGTGCGGATCATCCGCCCGCTCGTGACCACCGAATTCAACATCGAAGGCAACCCGATTCCCTCCTTCGTGGACCTGGTGAACGAGGTCGTCCCCGACCAGGTGACCTTGGTTCCCGACGCCCATGACGCCATCACCTCCAACGCCGGCTGGGACACCCTGACACACAAGGACTTCCTGACCGACATCTGCAAGGAGTTCAAGGCCAGGGGAATCCGGACTTCCATCTTCATCGGCCCGGATCCCCGGATGGCCGAAGGCGCCGCCGCCTGCGGGGCCGACCGCGTGGAACTCTACACGGCCGCCTACGCCGCGGAGTATCCGCTGGGCCGCGAAGCCGCCATCGCCCCCTATCTGGAGACGGCGAAGGCCGCCCGCGCCTGCGGGCTGGGCCTCAACGCCGGGCACGACCTTTCCCTCGAAAACCTGGCGTATTTCGTGGACGTCATTCCGTGGACGGACGAGGTCTCCATCGGCCATGCCATCATCTGCGACGCCCTGTACATGGGCCTGGAACGCACGATTGCGGCCTATCTTGCGGAAATCCGCAAAAAATAGCTATCTTTGTCTTTTGTACCGAATATATTAATTATAACACAATACATGAAAAGATTCGCATCTCTCCTCAGCGCCGCCGCCCTCATGGCCGGCTTCGCTCTCACCGGCTGCAACAACGCAGCTGCTCCCGCCGCTACGGCCGCCCAGGCTGACACCGTCGCCACCGCCGGCAGCATCGTCTTCTTCAACATTGACAAGGTCGTCGAGAACTATGACATGGCGAACGACCTCCGCTCTGTCGTCGAGACCAAGGTCAGCGGCATCCAGTCCGAAATCGACCGCCGCGGCAACAAGCTCCAGAAGGACGCCAACGACTTCCAGAACAAGATGGACAAGGGCCTGCTGACCTCCTCCGTGGCCAACGCCCAGTACCAGAAGCTCCAGCAGCAGCAGAACGAGTACCAGCAGTATGCGGTCCGCAAGCAGCAGGAGATGGCCGAGGAGCAGCAGGTGATGCTGAACCAGATCATGAACGCCATCGCCGAGTACGTCCAGGCCTATAACGCCGAAAAGCAGTACGCCCTCATCCTCACCACCTCCGGCGACATTCTCCCGGCTCCCGTGGTGACCGGCATCGCTTCCCTCGACATCACCGACGACATCCTCGCCGGCCTGAACGCCGAGTACGTCAAGACCAAGGCGGCCGAGGCGAAGTAAGCCCCGATGAAGGTAGCCATACTGTCCAGTTTCTATCCCCTACGGGGAGGCATTTCCCAGTTCAACGCGAGTATGCTCGCGGGACTGGGAAAGTTGCACGATGTCAGGGCCTTCAGCTTCAGCCGGCAGTACCCTGAGATCCTCTTTCCGGGGAAGACGCAGTATGTGACGCCCGAAGACGAAGCCGTTCCGGTGGAGGCGGAAGCCCTGCTGGACACGGTCAACCCTTTCTCCTACGGGAAAACCGCCCGCGCGATCCGCGCCTGGGGCCCCGACCTCCTCATCATGAAGTACTGGATGTCGTGGTTCGCCCCTTCCCTGGGATGGGTGGAAAGGCACGCGGGACGCCGGTGCAAGGTCGTGCCCGTGCTGGACAACGTCATCCCCCACGAACCCCACTGGTTCGACAAACCGCTGACCAAGTGGTTCCTGAACGGCTGTGACGGCTTCGTGACGATGTCGCAGAGCGTCACCGACGACCTCCTCACCCTGAAGCCCGACGCCAAGTATGTCCTCCTCCCCCACCCGCTGTATTCCCATTTCGGGGACAGGCTCCCGCGGGAGGAAGCCGCCGGGCGGCTCGGCATCGACCCGTCCCTGAAGACCCTCCTGTTCTTCGGGCTCATCCGGGACTACAAGGGACTGGACATCCTCCTGGAAGCGTTCCGGGACCTCCCGGACGACTACCAGCTCGTGATTGCCGGGGAACCCTACGGTTCCTTCGACAAATATCAGGCTCTTATCGACACCCTGCCGGGAAAGGACCGCGTCCATGTGTTCCCGGACTATGTGCGGGATTCGGAGGTGAAGGTCTTCTTCTCGGCGGCCGACGTGACCGTCCTCCCCTACCGCAGCGCCACCCAGAGCGGCATCAGCTCGGTCTCCTACCATTTCGAGGTGCCGATGATCGTCACCGACGTGGGCGGCCTCAGGGGCACCATCGGCGACCGCGGCACGGGAATTGTCGCACCGGTGGCGGAGCCCGGAGCCATCCGTGACGAAATCCTCCGCTATTTCGCCGACCCTGCCCTGCGGGACGGCTGCATCCAGGCCATCCGCCGCGAAAAGGAGCGTCTCAGCTGGGACCGCTTCTGCGGTGACCTTACCGCCTTTGCGGAACAACTATAAACGATGATGAAGATGAAAAACCGATATCTGGCCCTTTGCTGGTCCGCCCTCTGCCTCGTCGCCGCGGCACCGGCCGTCCTCGCCCAGGACTACACGCCGGTCCCCGTCACGATTTCCCGTTCGCAGATTTCGATGAACGGCAGACAGTACTATGCCCACATCGTCCTGGAGCGCCAGACGATCTTCGGCATCACGAAGGCGTATAACGTCACCGAGGAAGACCTGTATGAAGCCAATCCCATGCTGAAGCAGGAAGGCCTGCGGTCCGGTACGGTCATCTACGTTCCCGTCGTTTCCGACCGGAAGGAAAAAGTGACCGCGCCCGCAAAGGAGACCACGGAGAAGGAGAAGCCCGTGACGAAGGAGAAAACCGAAGCGAAGGAAAAGACCGTCGTGAAGGAGACTCCGGCGCCCAAAGAAAAGCCGGCGAGAGAAAAGACCGTGAGGGAGAAACCGGTTAGAGAAAAGCCAGTGAGAGAGAAGCCGGCGAAGGAAACCGCACCGAAGACCGTCGAGCCCAAGGAAGGATACGTCCAGCACACGGTCAAATGGTTCGAGAACATCTATGACGTCGCGGCCGCCTACGGCGTGACCCCGCAGCAGATCATGGACGCCAACGGACTCAAGTCCAGCGCAATCTCCAAGCGCCAGGTTCTGCTCATCCCCGTCGGAGAAACCGCCAAGTCCACCGGCCAGGCTACCGCCCCTTCGGTGACGACGACCCTGGTTCCGGAAGAGGCCGAGAAGGTCCATACTGCCGTGACGGCCCCGACCGTCACCGAGGAAAAGCCCGTCGCCGCGGCGGAAGAAAAGGCCGATGCCGACGAACCCGGCATCATGGACTTCCCGGTCGCGAAAGGAACGGCCGAGATCGGCCTGGTCATGCCTTTCAACGCCAACGGCAAGTACAGCGAGTCCAACATGGACTTCTACTCCGGCGTCCTGATGGCCCTGCGCGACCTTGAAAAAGAAGGCGTCAAGACCACCCTGAACGTGTTCGACCTCCAGGCCGGCACGCCTTCCGCCTATCAATTGAACCGGAACGAGGTCATCCTGGGCCCCATCTCGACGGCCGACCTCACCAAGATCCTCGAGGTGACGGACGGGCGGGTCCCGGTCATCTCCCCGCTAGACCAGCGGGCCGCCGGCCTCGCCGATACGCATGAGGGATTCGTCCAGGCTCCTTCCTCCACCGCCAGCCAGTACGCCGAACTGGCGCGCTGGGCGGCGGAAGACCGCGCCCGGGAAGACCGGATCATCCTTGTCTCCGAAATAACCTCCGAGGGCAGCACTGCCGCGGCCACGGGCATCCGGAACGCGCTGCGCTCCGCCGGCGCCTCCTTCGAGGAGGCCAGCTGGACCGTCGGGCAGGGACGTTCCCTTCCCGGCGCCCTCACGTCCCGTCTGACCAAGGGCGGCGTGAACCGCATCGTCGTCGCCTCCGAAAAGGAAGCGTTCATCGGCGACATCGTCCGCAACCTCGGCATCCTGATCAACCAGGGCTACAAGATCGCCATGTATGCTCCCTCCCGGGTCCGTACCTTCGAGACGGTGGACGGCAGCCTCTACCATCAGGACGACCTGCACATCTGCTCTCCCTATCACGCCGACTACGATTCCGAGGAAGTGAAGGCCTTTGTGCGCGCCTACCGCGCCCTGTACCGGACCGACCCCAGCCAGTTCGCCTTCCAGGGATATGACCTTACCCGTTATTTCGCCCGCATGTGCGCGAAGTACGGGAACCGCTGGTTCCGCGCCATCGACCGGGAACCCGGCTCCGGCCTCCATACGGACTTCCGCTTCGAGAAGGTCCGGAACGGCTCCTACCGCAACACCGGCATCCGCCGCATCCGGTACAATACTGATTATTCGACCACTTTAGTCCGATAAACCCATGGAAAACGTACGCTGCCTCATCCTCGGCGGAGGCCCTGCCGGTTTCACCGCCGCCATCTACGCCTCCCGCGCCAACATCGCCCCCGTCCTGTACGAGGGCATCCAGCCGGGCGGCCAGCTCACCACGACCACCATCGTGGAGAACTTCCCGGGCTTCCCGGGCGGGGTGGACGCCAACAACCTCATGGACCAGATGCGGGAACAGGCCCGCAGTTTCGGGGCTGACATCCGCAGCGGCGTCGCCACGGCCGTTGACCTGTCCGCGAGACCGTTCAAGGTCGTCATCGACGGTGAGAAGGAAATCGCCGCCGAGACGCTCATCATCGCCACGGGGGCGACGGCCAAGTACCTGGGCCTCCCCTCGGAGGAAAAATACAAGGGAGCGGGCGTGTCGGCCTGCGCCACCTGCGACGGCTTCTTCTACCGGAAGCGCACGGTCGCCGTGGTGGGCGGCGGAGACACGGCCTGCGAAGAGGCCCTGTACCTCGCCTCCCTCGCCAAGAAAGTTTACATGATCGTCCGCCGCGACGTGTTCCGGGCCTCCAAGGCCATGCAGCAGAAAGTCTTCGACGCGGAAAACATCGAGGTCCTCTGGAACTGCAACACGAAGGAAGTCCTCGGGGACGGATTCGGCGTCACCGGCGCCCGGCTCGAGCGGAAGGATGGCACTGTCTTTGATATCGACATCGACGGCTTTTTCCTCGCCATCGGCCACCATCCCAATTCGGAGCTGTTCGTCCCGTGGGTGGAGACCGATCCGGCCGGATACATCGTCACCGAGGGGAATTCCTCCCGCACCCGTGTGGAAGGCGTCTTCGCGGCCGGCGACGTGCAGGACCCCGTCTACCGCCAGGCCATCACGGCCGCGGGTTCGGGCTGCATCGCCGCCCGGGACGCGGAGAAGTTCCTGCTCGAGCATTGAACATTTAAGGGAAGAAAATGAAATTCAGAACGATTGCGATCATCGCCGCGGCCCTGGCCGTCCTCGCGGGCTCCTGCAAGTCCGAGTACGAGGTCCTGCTCTCATCCAATGACGTGGATGCGAAATACAAGGCCGCGATGGATTATTTCAACAACAGGAAGTACCTCAAGTCCGCCCAGCTCTTCGAGTCCATGGCCATCCTGACCGACGGCACCGAACGGGACGACACGGTCCGCTACTATTGGGCCCTCTCCAACTACCGGTACAAGGATTACTACACGGCGGAGTCCAATCTCGCCAAGTTCATCGAGAAGTACCCGCAGAGCCCCTTCACGCCGGACGCCCGTTTCCTGCGGCTGGACTGCCTGTACCGCGCCACCCTGCGCTGGGAGCTGGACCAGACCCCCACCCGCTCGTGCCTCGCCTCCATCACGGAGTATGTCACGGAGTATCCGGGCGACGGTCCGCACCTGGAAGCCTGCCTGGAGATGATCAAGACCCTGAAGGAACGGCTGGACCGCAAGGCGTTCGAGAACGCCCGCATCTATTACAAGATGGAGGATTATCTCGCCGCCCGCGTCGCCCTCCGCAACGTGCTGAAGGACAACGCCGACAACCTGTACCGGGAGGACATCCTGTACTACACCGCGATGGCTTCCTATCATTATGCGCGCATGAGCGTGCAGGCGAAGCAGAAGGAGCGCTACCTCACCTTCGTCGACGACTACCTCAACTTCATCGGCGAGTATCCCGAATCCAAGTACCGCCGCGAGCTGGATGCGATGTACCGCCGCTCCCAGCGCGCCCTCGGCCGCTACGACGGTGTCGACGAGGAACTGGAGCTCAAGGCCAAGGACTTCGAGCGCGAGCGCAAGGCCCTGGAAAACGAGTCGAAAAATAATTGAAACCCTGACGGCGTAAGTGCAGTATTATAATTGTAATTAAGTTTTTTTAGAAATGGACGCCAACAGCAAGAAGAAGGTTCCGGGGAACACCATCACCCGTGACATCCGAACCCTGGCCGCCCCGACCGGCAATATCTACGAATCCGTCGTGATCCTCTATAAGCGCGCGAACCAGATCGCCGCCGCCGAGAAGAAGGAACTCACCAAGAAACTGGAGGATTTCCGCAACGACCGCGACACCATGGAGGAAGTGTTCGAGAACAAGGAGCAGATCGAGATCTCCAAGTACTACGAGCGCCAGCCGAAGCCGGACCTCGTGGCCATCGCCGAGTTTGAGAACGGCGAACTCTACTACCGCCGGGCACAGAGCGCGAACCCGATCGACATCAACGGCGAGGAGTAATGCTCCGCTCGCTCCAAGTCCGGAACTACGTACTGATTGACTCTCTGGAAATTGATTTTCCGGAGGGTCTCGTCATTATAACCGGACAGACCGGAGCGGGAAAGTCCATCCTCCTCGGCGCCCTGGGCCTTGTCCTGGGCGGCAAGGCCGACGCCTCCCTCGTGGGGGCGCACGGCGACACCTGTGTCGTGGAGGCCGAATTCACCGTGGGGCCGGACGAGGTTCTGCGGGCCTTGATGGCCGAGAACGACCTGGAGGGTGACGTGCTCACCATCCGCCGGACTCTGAACCGGACGGGACGGTCGCGGAGCTTCGTCAATGACGAGCCCGTCTCCCTCCCCGTCCTGCAGGCCCTGTCGGAGCGCCTCATCGACATTCATTCCCAGCACCAGACCCTCCGCCTGGCCGACCCCGCCTTCCGCCTGTCCCTGCTGGACCACTATGCCGGAAACAATCTCGCCGCCTGCAAAACCGCCTGGAACAACCTCCAGGGGCTTCGCAAAGAGCTTTCCGAGGTGACGGACCGGCTAGAGCGCCTCGGCGCCGAAAAGGACTATAACGAGGCCCTGTTCGGCCAGCTGGAGGCCGCGAAGCTCCGCGACGGTGAGATGGAGGAACTGGAGACCGAGCAGAAGCAGCTCGCCCATGCCGAGGAGCTGAAGGAATTCCTGAACAACTGCGAGGACATCCTTTCCCCTGCCGATGACCGATCCCCCCTCACGGCCCAGCTGAAGGAGGCAGAAAAGCAGGCGGCCCGCGCCGCCCGCTTCATCCCCGCCCTGGAGCCGCTGGTGCAGCGGATGGAATCGGCCCGGCTGGAGCTGGAGGACATCGCCGGCGAACTGGAAAGCACGAACGCCCGGATCGACGTCTCCCCCGACCGGCTGGAACAGGTGGAGGACCGGATGTCCCTCCTCTACGACCTGATGAAAAAGCACGGCGTGCAGACGGTCAGCGACCTGATCGCCGTGCGGGAGCGCCTTTCAGAGGCGTTATACGACTCCACGGCGCTGGAAGAAAAGCGGGTGGAGCTTGAGAAGTCGCTGGCAAAGGCGGAGAAAGCCTATGCGGCGGTGGCTGACGCCCTGCACGACGCCCGCCAAAAAGCGTCGGAAGGATTCGCTTCCGCCATCCTGGCGTCGCTCACCTTCCTGGAGCTTGACCACGCCGTATTCCGCGTGGAACTGAGCGAGGCCGCCGAAGGGCCGGCAGGCCGGGACGCCGTCCGATTCCTGTTCTCATCGACAGGAAAGGCGCCGCAGGACCTGGCGAAGGTGGCATCCGGCGGCGAACTGTCCCGCATCATGCTCAGCCTCAAGGCGATGATGGCCCGCTATACGGCGATGCCCGCCCTCATCTTCGACGAAATCGACACCGGCGTGTCCGGGAGCGCGGCCGACAAGATGGGGTCGATGATCTGCCGGATGGGAGAAGACATGCAGGTCTTCGCGATCACCCATCTCCCGCAGGTCGCCGCCAAAGGCAACGCCCATTATCTGGTGACCAAGGAGAACGACGTCACCGCCATCCAGCTTCTCTCCCGCGAGGAAAGGGTCCGGGAACTGGCCCGCCTGCTCAGCGGCTCCGTCATTACGGAGGCCGCCATGGCCAATGCGGAGGCGCTGCTGGACGATTCCGGCGCGTGATTTTTGAATCGTTCAAAATTAATCCTATCTTTGCACCCTATGGCCGCACAGACAAACTACCCGATGCCCACCCTCGACGAGTTCCGCACCCGTCTCAAGCGCCACGGCCTGAAGGCGACCCGCCAGCGGCTGGAGGTGCATGAGGCGATGATGGTCCTGGGCCACGCATCGGCCGACATGGTCACGGAAGAGATCGGGCGGCGGGGCGTGGTCAAGGTCACGGTCGCCTCGGTGTACAACATCCTGTCGCAGCTGGCCGACCTCAAAATCTACAGCCGCCGGCTCAGCAACAACAACAAGATGTACTTCGACATCAACAGCTTCCGGCACATCCACCTCTACGACCGGGAAAACCACCGGTTCCGCGACATCTTCGACGAAGAACTGGCCGAACTCGTGCAGGCGCACCTGAAGCGGCGCAAGTTCAGAGGGTTCACCGTCGAGGACATCGACATCCAGCTGATCGCCCGCCCCACCCGCAAGTCCAAAAACGCATGAAAAAGCTGATTCTCATACTCCTGCCCCTGATGCTCCTTTTCGGCTGCAACAAGCAGGACTCGGTCATCTATTCCGGTGTCGAGGCCGGCACCATCCAGGCCGGCGTGTTCACGTCCGACAACTTCACGAAAATGAACGTCGTCGGCAACGATGGAAAATTTGACGTCGGCACCGAACGCCGGGTGCTGATCTCCTTCCGGACGCACCCCATCACGGAATCCAACCGCATCGACATCGATCTCCTGGGGCTCTGGGAGTCCACCTCCCTCGTCCCCGCATCGGTCGAGGCCCATCCGGACGGTCCGGACGGCTCCCCCCTCGAAGTCGCCGACGCCTGGTTCGCCGCGGGCTACCTCAACATCCTCGCCTCTTACACGGGAACCAATGAATCCCTCCACGCCCTGAGCGCCACCTATACGGCCAGCGAAAGCGACATCACCATCCGCCTTCACCATGACGGTTCGCAGGACACGGCAACCGGAGGCAAAGCCGTGGAACTCTTCCTTTGCATCCCGATGTACGACCCGCTTGTCTCCTATGACCAGTACGCTATCGCCGCCGGGAAGAAACAGGGGGTCTACCCTGCCCCCGTCCTCTTGCAATGGACGTCCCACACCATTGACGGCGGTCCCCTGACCCTGTACGAACGGAAGGGCTCCTACACGCCGCCCGCCACAGGAAACTGATTTTTTGCGGTTTTTTCCGCATCACCCTTGCAGGAAACGATTTTTTTCGTACCTTTGCAGTCCATTACATGGTGGATGTAGTTCAGCTGGTAGAGCATCGGATTGTGGTTCCGAGTGTCGTGGGTTCGAGCCCCATCATCCACCCCTGCTGCAACTCTCGGAGGAATCCGAGGGTTGCTTCGTTTTATGGGCTTTGTAAACACTTGGTTCTCCGACGATTAGAGAAACGAGCGGAGAAAGTGTCGCGGTTCGAGGGGCTTCATTTTCGAAAACGATTTTTCCCGAGAAAATCGAACCGAGGATGTTCAACTTGAGATGAATCGGGGCTGTAGCCACGCAGGAGCCCATATTCTCGATGAACGAGAGCGAGAACTTCATCTTATCCTCCATCTCCTTGTCCATCGGCTGCTCGTTGGCTTCCTCAAGTCGCAGTTCAAGGTCCTTCTTCTCCGCCACGAGTCGTGAATTCATCGCCGTAAAGGAATCGTCATCGATGACACCTTCAAACCACTTGTCTTGCAGTTTCTTCATCTTGGTATCCATCGACGCAAGGTCCGCTTTCATCTTCTTCCGCTCCTCCTTGGACACCTTCTCCTGCTCACGGGTTATATCGACGAGGATGGCTTCATACAACGCCATTACCGCCTCGCTCGGCTTCAGTGAACGCAGGAAACGACACATATTGTCATTGGCATCCTCCGCTGCTATACGATAGTTTCCGCAGTAGTTGCAGTGATAGTACGCATATCGCTTGTTACGACCCTTGCTGAACGAACCGTACACCGTATGACCGCAGTGCGGACAACGCAGGAAAGAACGCATAAAGAAGGTCTCGTCGGGGACCTTCTTCACTTCGGGCTCCGCCTTGTCTCGGTTGCCGTCCAAACGGTCTTGGACAAGGTAGAATGACTTGGCATCCGTCAATGCCTGATGCTTTCCTTTGACATACTGCTCGGGCGAATCGCCGTACTCGGGGACGAACACCTGACCGATGTAGAATCGGTTACGCAGGATGCGGAAGAATGTGGATTCGCTGACCCTCATCCCGCGTGAACGCAGGTCTCTCCATACGATGGTAGGTGACTCCACCCCATAGGCAACACGATGGAATGCTTCGGTCACAAACGGGGCTTCCTTGGGGTCGAACTCTATCCAACACTCGTGCTTGCCCGTCCTCTTGTTCGCATATCCATAGGGAGCCATCCCTACGCATTTCCCATCCGCAAGGGCTTGGTGGATGCCGTCCTTGGTTGCTTTGGAACGCTTGTCATTGTCCACCTCCGCCATCGACAAGTACACGGATAGCATTATCTTGGACTCCGCCACTTCGAAATCAAGGTGTTCCTCCGACGCATTGACTTCGATGCCGTACTTCTTGAACTTGGAGATGTAATCCCATCCGTCCGACGCATCACGGGTGAATCGGTTCCACCTCAACACCAACAGTCCATCTGCCTCCACTTCTTTCCGCTTACGCAAGTACTTCTTGCATATCTTCTTCATCTCGGGTCGGTCGAAGGTCTTGGCGGAATAATCCTCTCGATAGATATCGACGACCTCGATGCCGTTGCTCTCGCAGAACCTTTTCAAGGCATCTGCTTGGTACTTCAGCGAGCCGCCCTTGGCTTGCTCGTCACTGCTCACTCGGCAGTATAGTATCGCTTTCTTCATTTGTATCTAATTTATTATCAATTATTTGGTAAGTTGCAATCATCATCAGGAAATCCCTCAACTGCATTATCTCATCATCTTTCAAATCGTAGTCAAATCGTTCTAAAATCGTTCTACATTCTTGAATACTAAGCATTTATGTATTCATTTTCCTTCTTATGTAGTACTTCTGCCTCTCCTGCTCACTCGGGAGACGGAGACTTCTGCTCGGCAAGGGACACTACTCCCCCTATACGGACAATCGCCGTACAATCATTATGTTACATCGTAATTTGGTTTATCGTGCCTTTCGGCTTATTCTCGATGACGGGAACCGACCCATCCAATGCTAATATACAAAATCGCCACGAGAAAACCAAATCGAAAGTAGAACGGGTTCTCAAATAAGAGTTTTTAACTTGCGGAGGGTATTGACCGATGTGCCCGTGATGGCGGCGATGTTGCGGAAACTGATGCCCTTTCGGAGCAGACCGATTTCACGGCTATACTGCTGCTTGTAGGCATCTTCGGATTTCCGATAGGTCGCGGGACGACCCATCTTGACACCTTCCCTGCGGCATTTGGCTATGTATTGGTCACGACCGCTCGCCATCCGCTCCGCGATGGTCAGCCGCTCCATCGAGGCGATTTCGAGCAGGATGGTGCAGATGAGCGATGCGACGGGATTGACCTTGCCGTCGGGGTTGAGGGTCTCGAGGTTGTAGTTCTTGACGAACAGACTGACCCCGTGCTCGTTGAGGCACTCGATGACCTTCAGGGCTTGGAGGGTGTTACGACCGAGACGGCTGATTTCAAGGCAGACCACCTTGTCAATGTCGTTGGACTTCACAAAGTCGATGAGGTCCATAATCTCGGGTCGCTCCTCCATCCGCTTCGCTCCACTGACCTTGTTGCTGAACACCCCCTCCACGCTCCATCCAACGCGGGTGCAATAGTCGGTCAGTTCATTGACCTGCCTTTGATACTCCTGCTTGTCGGTACTGACCCGAGCCAAAATGACAACCTTATCCATAACGGGTAGAAATGATTACTATCCAAAACTATTAGTGTGATTCCTTGCACAAATATAGTGCTTTTATTTAATATGTGCAACTTTTCAATGCTAATTTTGAATATTGGCAACATTTTACTACTTTTGACTAAAAATTCGTGATACGGATGGAGCCGAAGAAGAAACAAGAACGAGCCATCGTCCACCTCGAGAAGGATGGACAACATTACTACTACGGAAACCTGAAGGCATTGATCGACCATTGGGACAAGGATGCTATCGGGGTCTCATACACCTATCTCAAGAACCTCAACATCTCCGAGGACAAGCCCTATCGGAACGATAAGTGCATCATTCGTCGTGGCGTCATTATTACATCTGTACGGACAATGGAAACGAAAATGCAGCCGAAGGAGGAGAAACCGACCTATGACATCCGCTGCTCTGACGGTTATGCATACTTCTATATGGATGTCCCGTTGAGCAATTGGTGGGATTCCGTGCCTGCCATTGAATATGATGAGCATACCTTCAATTCAAGCGAGGCCATCTTTATGTATCTCAAAGCCAAATACTTCAAGGACGAGGAAACTGCGGCAAAGATAGTTGAGGCAGACAACAAGACCTACGACCAACCGAAGAAAAGATGGGCGGCCGTGAAGCGACTTGGCAAGAAGGTCAAGAACTTTGATGACAAGAAATGGGCGGGGCCAAACCGAAAAGCGATGGCCACTGCCTTGAAGCAGAAAGCCCTATACGACGAGGAATTCAAAAGGGTGCTCCTTGACCCACAGTATGCAGGAATGACCTTCGTTGAGGCATCTCCTTATGATAGGATTTGGGGTATAGGCATTAGTGCAACGACCGCCCTGAAGAAAGGGGTGGCAGGTTGGAATGGTCATAATTTCCTCGGGCGTGCTCTGACAGAATTAAGAGACGAATTGAACGGCAAATCCCTATTGGAATGATTGTTGCGGCACCCGTCGTGGAGTCATTATCACTTCAGCAAAAAACGCCTAAAACCCTCATTATGAATAGAATTGTAATTCGATTGTTTCTATGTCTATCGTTTGCCACTATCACGAATGTCGTAGGGGCTCAACTTCGGGAGTATTCCGTTGAGACCGCGAAAAAAGACTTAGCAGAAGGCAACGCCGACTTAATCTTGTATAGTGGCATATCACCCATCGTTTATCAAGGAGAAGAGGTGTTCAAGGAGCATTATGGTATTGGTTATAATGAGTTTGGATGCATCGCCGAATGTTCGGACGAAGAGATGAAGGAGTATAATTCCACCATCTTTTCGTGGTTAGATGAGAACTACGGAGCAGATTGGCTGAATGAGGTTCGAGCGGATGCCGTTGGATTGCAAGAGTGGATATTGACGCATCATTACGGAGACATCGGATTCGTTGTTGATGGTGTCTTTTGGTGGCTCGAAAACACATCTCGGGAACGATTTGATTCCTCTGAGGCACTTGATTGTTTTTTAAAAGCAAATCCTTTTATCAACA
>JAEEGK010019207.1_pt1 | contig 14681 bp, 15 predicted proteins | sample 8958771 | NCBI WGS metagenome assembly JAEEGK01 (sample SAMN16246547, study PRJNA631951) | gut metagenome | biome: gut microbiome; feature: rumen; material: SC-attached | host: Bos | place: Iran: Karaj | collected 2018-10
AAGTGGACATAGCCGCCGCAAGCAATGACAATAGGAAAATGTATACGAACCATTCTGGAAGTGCTGTTGAAATAAATGTTGGTATGATTGAATCCATGTTTCCGCCAACATAATCAATTGAAATCTGTCCGAAATTCTGATAGAAGTATACATTAGATAAGGAACCTACAATATAAGCGGTACCTGCCATTACAGCAATGAATATAGCACCGATTAAAAGTGATCTGTGTAATTCCTTATTTGATTTTACAGTCATGAATCTTACAGCAAGTTGTGGTTGAGCTAATGCACCGATACCTACACCCATAATGGTTGTAGTTACAAGAGACCACCAGAATGGACTTCCAAGTGTTGGGAAACTTGTCCAGCCAGTACCACCTTCAGCAATAGCATCAGGAGGATAAAGGTGAGCCATATTGGTAAGTGCGGTATTTGCTTCGGTAACACCACCTAATACCCAGTAAATGAATACAAGTAGAATTATCATACCTACAAACATGATTGTTCCTTGCAATGCATCGGTATACATAACACCTTTTAAACCACCGAACAATACATAAGCACAAATTACAACTGCAAGCACTAAAAGCGCTAAATTAAAGTCAAGCATCAAAGAACTTTCCATAAATCTTGCTGCACCAATAAGAACTACCGCTGCATAAATCGGCATAGCACAGAAGATTAAAATTCCACTAAAGTACTGTATGAATTTACTATTGAATCTACGGCCTAAAAACTCTGGGAATGTAAGGGATCCAAGATTCTTACCCATTCTACGAGTTCTTTTACCGAAGAATACGAATGCAATGAAAATACCTACAAAAATATTTAAGAATACAAGCCATAGTATACCCATACCGTATTTACCTGCAACCCCTCCGAAACCGACTATAGCTGCAGTGGAAATGAAAGTAGCCCCATAACTTAATGCCATGATATATGGGTGGGTTTGTCTACCTGCAACCATAAAGTCTTCAGAGGAATTGGTTCTTTTCCAAGCAAGGTATCCGACATACCCTACCATAAGAAAATAAACGATAAAAACTATTCCTAATAAAAAGTAATTCATTCAAAAACCTCTAAATAAAGATTAATATTAAAAATAATAATTTAATAATAATTTACACATTAATTTTTAATGAATATTATATATAAATTTTTTTAGGAATTCTTAAAAGTACCATGAAGAACTTAATTAAGTCTTAAATAGGTTAATAGATTAATAAAATAGAATTATTTTAAAAATAAAAACTAATATGTGCAGAAATGAACAAAAAATATACATTTAAAACCTCTAAAAGACTTTTTAAAATAGTAACTATATTAATGATTAAAAATAAAATAAGTAATGTTACTAAATTATAAGTTTATGAACTATTTTATAAAAAATTTTAAATTTATAATATTAACTAAATAATTACTCAAAAGACATATTGAATCATTGGAGAAATTATATGATTTGGAATGAAAAAGCAGAATGTATGGATAGGGAAGAAAAAGAGGAAATGCAACTTGCCCTATTCCAGCAACAAGTAAAAAGAGTATATGAAAATGTGCCATTCTACAAGAAAAAGTTTGATGAAGCAGGATTCCATCCGGATGACTTGAAAACTCTTGATGATGTCAGCAAAATACCATTTACAACCAAGGCAGATTTAAGGGAAGCTTACCCATTCGGATTATTTGCTGTACCGGATGATGAGATTATAGAAATCCACAGTACCTCTGGAACCACTGGAACCCCTGTTGTATCTGGATACACTCAAAAGGACATTGACATTTGGGGAGAATGTACTGCAAGAGCTATTGCTATGGCTGGAGGAGACAAAAACTCAAAAATCCAAAATTCATACGGATACGGATTATTCACAGGAGGATTTGGAATCGACCACGGTGCAAAGGCAATGGGTGCAACAGTCATACCAATGTCTTCAGGAAATACTGCAAGACAATTGAAGATTATGGAAGATTTCCAAAGTGATATTCTCACTTGTACTCCATCTTATGCAATGTATTTAGCAGAATCACTTGAAAAGGAAGGATTCGATGCAGAAAGCATCAGTTTGCATGCAGGTATTTTTGGAGCTGAGATGTGGACTGAAGAAATGAGACACAGCTTAGAGGAAAAGCTTGGAATCACTGCACATAACATTTATGGATTGACTGAATTGATGGGACCTGGAGTCTCTACCGAATGTGAATACCAAACAGGATTGCATATTCAAGAGGATCACTTCTATCCTGAAATCATCGACTCTGAAACTGGAGAAATCCTTGAAGATGGACAAAAAGGGGAATTGGTATTAACCAACCTTACAAGAGAAGGAATGCCAGTTATCAGATTCAGAACAAAAGACATTACTGCACTTAGAAGAGATGAATGTCCTTGTGGAAGAACCACTGTGAGAATGGATAGAATCACTGGTAGAAGCGACGACATGTTAAAAATCAAAGGAGTAATGGTTTACCCATCTCAAATTGAGGCTGCTATCTTGCAAATTGAAGGATTAACTGCAAACTATCAAATTCATGTATCAAGACCAAAAACTCTTGACGAAATAGAAGTTAAAGTGGAAACTTCACCTGAAGTCTTCTCTGATGAAATGAAGAAGATTGAAGAATTTGAAAGAAGAATTGCAAGAAAGATCCAAAGCGCTATTGGAATCAGTGTAGATGTAACTTTAGTAGAGCCTGAATCCTTGCCAAGAAGTGAAGGAAAAGCTATTAGAGTTATTGATGAGAGGAACTTTGATTAGTTGAACTTGAAAAACATACTTTATATTAATTTAAGAAAGTGATAACATGAGTGTAAAACAACTTTCCGTATTTCTTGAAAACAAAGAAGGAAAATTAAAAAAAGCTGTTAATGCAATGTCCCAAGCTGGAGTAAACATTAGAGCTCTTTCCATTGCAGACAGTTCCAAATATGGAATCTTAAGATTAATTGTTTCCGACAATGAAACAGCAATAAAAGCTTTGAAAGAAGAAAAATTCACAGTGAAAGAAACTGATGTGATTGTTGTAGGAGTTAAAGACGAGCCTAACGGACTTAACACCATGCTTGAAATCCTTGAAAAGAGAAGCATTAATGTTGAATACCTTTATGCATTCGTCAGCTCTAAAACCGAGGAAGCTATTGTTGTTGTTAAAATCGAAAACTACGAAGATGGTTTAAAAGCACTTGAAGAAGCAAATGCAAACCTATTATCAGAAGAAGATTTAGCTGAATTATAAATCTTCTTATTTTCTCTTTTTTTAAAACTTTACTTTTTTAATTTTGCTATTTTCAGATTTTTTTATTATTTGTTTTTTATTTGCATATCTTTATCCTTTAATTGTTTTTTCTTGATTAATTTAAAAAAATTAATAATATGAAAATAAGATAAAAATAGCCTAATAAAATAAAAATAAGAAAAAATATAACTAAAAAGGACAAAATAAGAAAAAAACAAATAAATAAAATAAAAATAAGAAAAAATAGTTTAATAGAAAAATAAAATATTCTATTAATAAAAAATTAAAATTCTTTAAGCAATTCAACGATTTCCTCTCTGCCATATCCTAATTTAACAAGAATAGCTTTGAGACTGTCAGAATCATCCCACTTAACTTCTTTCCATGCTTTAAAATCGTTTCTGATGATTGCGTTAATCACTAATTGCATAGTAATGAAGTCATCACTTTCAACTACCATTAAAGCATCTTTTTTATTGAACTTTCCATCCGGATCCACTAAATCGTATTTGCCGGTTTCTGTATCTAATTTCATTATTGCACTATCAATTTTAAAAGGCATTTTAACACCACATAAGATAAATAAGAAAGAATAATGGAGAAAATCTCCATAAAAACTTATAAAAAATCTAAATATTTGCTATATGATCATTTAATGATTTGACTTTTAATTCATTCTCTTTAACAGCTTCAATCGCATTTAAAGCAGCTCTTGCTCCTGCTAAAGTAGTCACATAAGGAATTCCAAGTTCAATAGCTAAACGTCTAATGGTATAACCATCTTTGGAAGCCTGTTCACCATGAGGAGTGTTGATGATCATATCAATCTTTCCATCTAAAATAGCTTCCTTAATGTTAGGGGTTCCTTGGGAAACTTTTTTGATTCTTGTAATAGGAACATCAAATATGGCATTAGCTGTACCTTTTGTAGCAAATATGTTGAATCCTAAAGCATGAGCCTTATCAGCTATTGGCTGGATTTTCTTTTGGTCCTGTTCCCTTACGCTGATTAAGAGATTTCCTTCCTTAGGCAAGTCCATACCTGCTGAAAGCTGTGACTTGTAGAAAGCAAGACCGAAGTTCTCATCTATACCAATACTTTCACCAGTGGATTTCATTTCAGGACCTAAGATACTGTCGGATTCTGTTAATTTCAAGAATGGGAACACAGATTCCTTAACTGCTACGTGATTGATCTTGATCTCTTTGGTTAAATTAAAGTCTTTGAGTTTTGCACCCATCATCAATGAGGTTGCAACTTTTGCAAGAGGAACGCCAATAGCTTTACTTACAAATGGAACTGTTCTACTTGCTCTTGGGTTAGCTTCAATGATGTAAACTTTTTCTTCATCCAATTTAACTGCATATTGAATGTTCATCAATCCGATAACATCTAATTCCAAAGCCAATTTTCTTGTATTTTCCCTAATGACTTCAAGTAAATGTTCTGGAATGGTTTGAGGAGGTATTACACATGCAGAGTCACCAGAGTGAACACCTGCTTCTTCAATGTGTTCCATAATACCTGCAATGAATACATCTTCACCATCACATAAGAGGTCTACATCAAGTTCAACAGCATCTTCCAAGAACTTGTCTACAAGGATAGGATGTTCTGGGGAAACCTTTACAGCTTCCTTCATATACTCTTCAAGTTCTTCTACACAGTAAACGATTTCCATTGCTCTTCCACCGATAACATAGGATGGACGAACAAGAACTGGGAATCCGATTCTTTCAGCGGCTTCTCTTGCTTCATCAAAGGAATTAGCCAATCCATAAGGAGCTTGACGAATATTCAAATCGTTAAGCACTTCAGTGAATCTTTCTCTGTCTTCCACTCTGTCAATGCTTTCATATGGAGTACCTAAGATCTTGACTCCTGCTTTTGCAAGAGGGACAGATAGGTTAATTGAAGTTTGACCACCGAATTGAACGATTACACCATCAGGTTTAACTTGTTCAATGATTCCCATAATGTCCTCAAAGGTTAATGGTTCAAAGAACAGTTCATCTGAAATGTCATAATCGGTACTTACAGTTTCAGGGTTGTTGTTTACAAGGATAGTTTCAATTCCTTGATCTTTTAATGCGAGAGAGGAATGTACACAACAGTAATCGAACTCAATACCTTGTCCAATCCTAATTGGACCAGCACCGATAATGAGGATTTTCTTGTTATCAGTTTTAATGAGCTCATTACCTTTGTCATAACTACTGTAATAATATGGAGTTTTTGCTTCAAACTCTGCTGCACAGGTATCTACCATCTTATAGGATGGCTTGATGTCAAACTTATCAAGAAGTGCCTTTACATCTTCTTCTTTAATTCCTGCGAGTTTTGCAAGAGTGAAGTTAGAGAATCCTAATTTTTTAGCCTTAAGCAAGAATTTTTCATCTTCAAGTGCTTCTTTTGTTACTTGCTTTTCAAACTCTACTATGTTTTCGATTTTGTATAAGAAGAAGGCATCCATTTTGGAAAGTTCTGCAAGTTCTTCTACACTTCTTCCATCTTTTATAGCAGAGTACATGTGGAATAATCTTTCATCGGTAGGATTTGCTAAATTATCTTCAGTGTATTCTAAATATTCAAATCCATGCAATCCAATGTCTAAGGAACGAATAGCCTTTTGAATAGCTTCCTCATAGGTTCTACCAATAGCCATTACTTCCCCAGTCGCTTTCATTTGAACTCCGATTTTTCTGTCAATTCCTTTGAACTTGTCAAATGGCCATCTTGGGATTTTAACTACGATATAATCGATGGATGGTTCAAAGGAAGCAGGAGTTTCCTTAGTAATGTCATTTCTGATTTCATCTAAAGTGAGTCCAAGCGCTACTTTTGAAGAGATCTTTGCAATTGGATAACCTGTTGCCTTAGATGCGAGTGCACTACTTCTACTTACACGAGGGTTTACTTCAATGATCTTATACTCATTGGTTTCAGGGTTTAAAGCAAATTGGATGTTACATCCACCATTGATTCCCAAGTTTCTAATGATCTTGATGGAAGCATCCCTTAATCTTTGACATACTTCATCATTAAGGTTTTGAATAGGAGCAACTACAATACTGTCTCCTGTATGTATACCCATTGGATCCACATTTTCCATGTTACATACAATGATACATGTGTCGTTTTTGTCTCTCATTACCTCAAATTCGATTTCTTTCCATCCAAGAACGGATTCATCGATTAAAACTTGGTTAATGTAACTCATGTCAAGACCATGAGTGGTAACTTCAATAAGCTCTTCCTTATTATGAGCTACTCCACCACCAGTACCTCCTAAGGTAAATGCAGGACGTACAATTACAGGATAACCGATTTCCTCAACAGCCTCTAAAGCCTCTTCAACAGATTCAACTGCATGACATTTAGGAATAGGTTCATCTAACCTATCCATAAAGTTCGCAAACAGGTCTCTGTCTTCCACATCTGCAATGGTTTGAACATCAGAACCAATGACCTTAATGCCTTCCAATAGTCCTAATTTTCCAAGTTCAGTTGCAATGTTTAAACCGGTTTGTCCACCCATAGTAGGCAAAATAGCATCAATATTCTCTTTTTCAATAATCTGAGCAACAAGTTCTGCGGTTAACGGTTCAGTATAAACAGTATCTGCCATATCCATATCAGTTTGAATGGTAGCAGGATTACTGTTTACAAGAACAGTTTCCAATCCCTCTTCTCTAAGTGATTTACAAGCTTGAGAACCAGAGTAGTCAAACTCAGCAGCCTGACCAATCTGAATAGGTCCAGAACCAATTATAAGCACTTTTTTAATATCCTCATCAACAGGCATATTATCCTCTCTCAATCCACATTAAAGTAATAATTTTATAATTTTTAAAATTTTAATAATTTAATAATCAATTAAATATAATCAATTAAATACAATGAAATTCAAATCCTAGTACTCCTTAATCATTTTTCCAAACTCTTCAAACAAGACTCTTGTATCATTTGGACCAGGACCAGATTCTGGATGGTATTGGATAGTTCTTAAAGGCAATTCCTTATGCAAGAATCCTTCAGGGGTACCATCGTTTAAGTTTATTTGGGTCAATTCCAAATCGGTTCCTTTCAATGAATCTGGATCTATAGCGAATCCATGATTTTGAGAAGTGATAAACACTTTTCCAGTTTGCAAGTCCTTTACCGGTTGATTTGCTCCCCTATGACCAAATTTCATTTTATAGGTAGTGGCACCAAATGTCTTTGCAATTACATGCTGTCCCATACAAATACCAAATACAGGGAACTTATTAATTAATTTTCCCACATTTGCAATTGTGTCAGTTAACCTATCTGGGTTTCCAGGACCTGGAGATACCATAAGTCCATTTACACCATAATCCAAAATGGTTTGATAATCAGTATCGTAAGGGAATAAAGCAACACCAATATCATTTTCCAAGAAACAATTAATGATATTCTTTTTAACACCACAATCAAGAATAGCTACAGTCTTATCAAAGTCTCCGAAAGTCTTTATTTCAGGAGTTGAGACTAAAGGAACCAAGTCTAAATCAATGATGCTTTTATGCTCTTGAGCACGAGCTACAAGCTCATCATCATCAATCTCTTCAGTAGCAAGGGCTGCTTTTAGAGAACCTTTTTCACGAATCTTCAAAGTCAAGTCTCTTGTATCGATATCTTCAATTCCAGGTACCTTAAATTCTTTCAAGAAGTCATCTAAAGTCTTTTTAGTACCGAAATTGGATAATTTCTTACAAGCTTCTCTCACTACAAAACCTTCAACCTGTACCTTATCAGATTGATACCATTCTTCACTGACTCCATAGTTACCTTCCAAAGGATAAGTTGACATCAAGATTTGCCCTTTGAAAGACGGGTCAGTAAGAGCTTCGGTATAACCAGACATACCGGTTGAGAAAGCAAGCTCACCTACAGTTACTGTTTCATAACCAAAGGCTTCACCTTTTAGAACAGTTCCATCTTCTAAAGCTAATTTTGCTTCATTTCCCATATTTTCACCATTTAATTCATTGTATTTAATCTAAAATAATCATCAAATTAATAGCGATCTAAAGTATTTTCCATAAAAAAATGATACTTTTTGCTAAATTAATTTACCTTAATTATTTATGTAATTTATTTAATTTAAACTATTCTATAAATCAGATTTTTATAAAAAAATCTCATGAAAAATTCATAGAATTTAATCAAATTTCTACTAAATATTACATTATAATATAATATCTATTATACAAAATATTTTAAGTTATCTATTCAAGAAATAAATTTTAAAAAAATAGTTTAAAAATAATTGAAAAATAGTTGAATTGTTAATAAAAACTAACTGATTATTAATAAAAATTGAACAAGAATTAATTAAAAAATAAAAAATAAAAAACGAAACTTTAAGCTAAATCTTTAGCTAAATTTTAAGTTAAATTTTAAGCTAAGTTTAATCTAAACTTTGAGTTAGAAATCAGCGTTCCTCGCTGGAGCATCTATCAAATTTCATTTGCTTTGAAATCTCTCTTTTTCTTTTTTCTGAAATCTCAGCATTCATTTGATTCATGAAATCATCAAATTTCTTAGACTCATTGGAATCATTACCTTTTCCATCCAAATAATCCTCTTCATTGGACTTGAGAAAATCTGATTTGTTTAGATTGGACTTGACCATTGAATACCTAACAACCAATTCATCATAAAACCATCTGACTGCAAATCCATCAGAACTGCTTAATGAGACTAAATGTTTTGTATAGCCATTTTTTGAATAAACAATGACGATGGAAGAATACAATGAGGATAAATCAGATTTATTAAGTTTCAAATCTATGATTTCACTATAAAAAATCTTTAGAGAGCCCATGGATTTACGTTGGAGCAATGATTTCTTTTTCAATGAAATATAATTCTCTTCCAGTGAAGTTTCAGAGATGATGTTTGAACTCATGCAGGATTTGGAAAAAGCATCTGAATCCAAAGCATATGAATCATCTTTAGAGCTTAATCTCTTTTGTGAAAAAGAAAAATTAAGAAGATATCTAGAATCTGGAGAGTAATTTGAATTGTTTTTTTCCATAATATCACTAAGAATAAAAATTTGAACTTGGTCATTAAAATGAAGTGTTAATTTTCCCATCTAAAAAGTACAATAAGATTATGTAAATCACCATAGATCCAAAATAGCAGATAACATCGAGAAAATCAAAAATTGCACCTGCTTTGATGAACAATGCCACATATTCCCAAACAAATGAAGCTAAGACAGTCACTATAATTATTAGCCAGACATTAGTCAGTTTATACGGATAAACAAGATTTAAAAAGCTTAATAACACAACAATAGCTAGAAAATCATTGAAATAAAACATGAAAACCCAATTGATTTCATGTAAAAAATGATTATTCAATAAGTAAAGAGATAAACCTACAATCAAAATAATCAGATTATAGATTCTGAAGCCATTATCATTTTTCTCTAATGAAAATCTTTTTAATAAATTCTCTAAATCTAACATTTAAATCAATGAAGTCATGAAAATTAAATAAATAAAGACTGTCTTTAATCAAAAGTCATTAAAAAAATAGCTACCAATAAAACAATAACCATTAGAATAATCAATAAGGAAGTGTTGCTGAATGAAATTGATTTATAAAATCCATTAATGCTTCCTTGATATCCATTATCATATTCCTTTTGATTATAATCCCTTTGATAATCATCTTCATTATCTGTTTCTATAATCTGCTTATCCTTTACTTCATAATCATCAATTTCAATAATGTCATCAGCCATATTATCACATCAGATTGTCAGCTTAGTTCCTCATCTAATTTAACTAATTAAAAATTTATAAATCTTTTTATAAATAATTGTCCTTATTAAATTCATTAATAAATTATAGATATCTATAAAAATAATTAAGATAATAATAAAATTATTAGATAAAAAGAATTTAAGTTGAAGGTGAAATAATGAACCAATTTTGTCCAAAGTGTGGGGCAAAACTTTATGATATCAATGCTAAGTTTTGTAGCCAATGCGGTGCTAATTTAACTGAAAAGAAGGAAATAAACCCTAATGATATGCCTGATGAAAGAATTGACTTAAGGGAAGGCATGACCAAAAGAAATACTGGAATGTGGAAATCAACCAAATGGGGAAGACGGAAGAAAAAACCAGTTAATTGGGATATGGAAAAATAATTTTTCTTAAACTAACACATAAAAATAAAATAAAATAAAATAAAATAAAAATAAAAATAAAATAAAAATAAAAATAAAAAAATAATGAAACAAATTTATTAACAAGAATTTAATAAAATTGATGATTATTGGAGATTATAAAATGAAAACAAAAGAGGAAATTGGAGAGAAAATTGAAGTATTGAATGATAAGATTGCAGGATTAAGAGCTGAAGAGGAAGACTTAACAAACGAACTTAAGGTAATCCTTGCAGGATCTGAATTGCAATCAATAATGTTAACAAGCACTTTAGTTAGCTCTGAAAGCCAAGTTCGTGACTTGCTTGAGAAATTTGAACAAAGAGCAGATGAATTAACCAAAAAATACGAAGAAGCTTCTCTTGCAGAAAATGTAGAAATGAAAAATCAAATCCATGCTATGATTTGGACAAACGATATCAGATTAGACACCATCAAATGGGTTCTTGAAGAAGATAACGAAGAAATCTAATTAAATCTTAATATGTTCACTTGTTATTAAATTAAGAGACAAAAATATGAAAAAGATTATTCCATTATTGCTTTTATCATTAATCATTTTATGCCCAATAATTGCTGAAAGTGCAGATGCAACCACTGTATTTCTGACTTCAGACAATTTGCATGAGCATGATGCAGATTTTGCAAGATTGAATGATATTAAAGAAAGAATCGAATCAAAAACCAATGGAGACATTGTTGTTGTGATTGATGATTCAGCTTCAAATCCTGGAGAAGGGACAAGGGTAATGGCAGCCAGATGCGATGTAGCGGTTTCAATAGCTGGCGCTTGTGCAGGAAATTTAGTTGACCTTGCAGATTACTCTACTAAAGTCAGCAAAAAGGTCATTTATGTCAATGCAGGTACACTTGACTTGAATACAATAAATTTCCTTAGAAGATCCTATGATGACAATTGGTCACATTACACATTTGCATCAGTCAAAAGCCCTGGAAAGTTCTTGAATGATGCAGGAATAACATTGATTCAACCTGCACAGGAATATCCTGATGATTGCTATAAAGGAATAATTGCATATGACAGCGATAATGTAAACGAATACATTGCAAATGAAATCATTAACTCAATTTATGCTGGAACAAGCGAAAACAAGCAATTGGATACAGATTTAATAGTCTATCACAAGTTAGACCCTAAATACTTAGCAGAAGATTCTAAAAAAATTGTTGATGGACATGGAAGTGACATGCAGGAATCATACGGTTCTTACACCACTCAGCAATTGCTGTACATGAGTTCTTCATACATTGGAGGATATGCTTTAGAAGTTCCTGGAGACTTTGGAGCACCAGATAATCCTCAGAAATATTCAAGCTTTACAAAAGGGGAATATTCCTTTAACGATTACTATAATATGGCAGATATAGTTGTAGACTATATGAATGAACATGGAAAAGCGCCAGATTCCATTAATTATGAAGGTGCAACCATCGGTTATTATGACTTGGTTTACAATTTTGCACTTCTTACAGAAGATGACACAAGCGCAAGCACTATGAATTTCCCATCTGAAATGGCATTCCACAAATATTACAGCGATTTCATATTTGACCTCTTGCCAATAGGAATGATAATAGTTGCAATAATTGTAATCCTATTGATAGTGAGAAGTATAATAAGAAGAATAAAAAGAAGGATAAGGAGAAGAAAGGAAAGGAAATATAGGAAAAGAATGCAAAGAGAAAGATATGGCAGAAATCCTAGACAATTCCATAGGAATATAGATTCAAGATATTATTCAGATTACGATTATCCTTCCAATCAGCCAAAAAGATTGAATAGGCAAGAAAGAAGACGCAGATAAATCAAGGAGTCTAAAAATGACAGAAGCTCAAAACAATGCAAAAAATGAAGAATATATTGATAGTTTAAAAGATGAAATAAGCTATTTAAGAGAGATTCTAGCTAGCAAACTCTTTGAAGAAGATAATTTGATAAATTTCACTTGCAGAGAAATTGAAACAGATTATTCCTTGAAATTCGGAGTTTATAAATACAAGATTAAAGATTATAAGCTTAAAATCAAGAAAACAAAAAGAACAATTGAAATGATTAAGAAAATGGTTAACCAACAATCATCTAATCAATTCAATAAGGAATTAAGCGATTTAGAGGAAAATCAAATCAAGATCAATAAGACCAAAATCAATAAGCCAAAAATCAATATGAGTGAAATTGAAAGCCATATTGAAAATGAGTTTAAAGAGGAAGATTTGGAATTGCAAACAGAAACTGCAAAAGTGAATATTCTTATTGAAGAGCATAAGAACAATTTAAGCAAAAAACAGGATTTCAAACAATTGCACTCAATTTATAAGGAATGCATTAGAAAGATCCATCCTGATTTATTGCTTGAGCCAACAGACTATGAGGAAAACTTATTCTATAGCTGTAAAGAGGCTTATGAAGATAGGGATTTAGAGGAATTGAAATCCACTCAAAACCTTATAAACAGGCATGAAATTGAAAATCAACCAAAAACCTTTGAAGACTTTGAGAACTTGAGAAACAAGCTTGAAATCAATATTGAACTTGAAAATAAGGAAATTTCAAGTATAGTCAACTCCAAACCATACACCCAACAGAAGTTCCTATTGGATACAAAGAAAGTGAACAACTATAGGGAAGGTTTGGTGACATCTTTATTGGAAGTTGAAAAAGAGTATATAAAAATCAATAAAGACTTAACTGAACTTAAAAAAGAGAATAATCTTAGTTATAGATTAGATTTGACTAAGACTAATTCAAATAATTAATTTTTTTAATTTATTTAATTTATTCTATTATTATTTTAATTTAATCATTTAACTTATTTTATTATTTATTTAATTTAATTAAACTTATTTTTTGATTTATTAATTTGATTTATTGATTTATTTTATTAATTGCTGATTTTATTGGTGCTAAATAACATTACATAAGCATCAGATCCATCCTCATAGTAATTAGGAACTTTCCTATCAATTTCAAAACCGAATTTTTGATAGAAGCGGACTGCAGCTTCATTATGGGATTTCACTTCCAAGGTTATCCTATGAATATCAATATTCCTAAATATGCTTATTGCCATCATAAGCAATCGAGTTGCTATATGCTGTCTACGGAATTTGCTATCAACTGCAAGAGCAATAATATGGCCTAATCCTTCTTCTTTTACCCAAAAAATAATATATCCTACAATTTCACCATCTTCAACAGCTACAAGAAAACCAGCACCGATTTCATATAATTGCTGAAGAATAGCCAATTCATAAGGTGTGGAAAAGGACTCTACTTCAATTTGATACACTCTGGCCAAATCAGAAGGGACAAATTCACGAATAAACATAAAAAACACTTTAAAAATCAATGAATATATTTTTTAATCATTATTTTTCTAATTAAAAATTTATATTAATATTATTTAATTTACTCTATTAAAAAGATTTCTAAAAATTAAATTATAAGCAAAAAAGTAAGATAAAATAAAACTAAAACAGAACATATTAAATTATTAAAAGATAAATAAATTATTAAGAATAAAAAAAACTTCAAAAGGAATAAAAATGTGGAACGATTTAGAGGAATTCATTCTTAAATTAGCTATTGAAAATAGCGAAAAAACAGGCAAAAAAACAAAGATAGTTGAAATTGGAGCAGGAAAATTCCAAACAATCTCTAAGAATTTAAGTGAAAATGAAAATATTGAAATTTTAATGACAGATATTGATCCTGCAAATGAGAACATTATAAAAGACGATGTTTTCAATCCAAATATGAATATCTATAAAGGTGCAGACATCTTGTTTTCAATCAGGCCCCCTGCAGAATTGCAGGAAGCGATTATGAAAATAAGGGATGATGTTAATGCCACCCTAATCATAAAGCCATTGTTCAATGAAGATTTGAATATGAAAACCAAAAAGATGAAGTTAAAGAATTATAATCGTGCCTCATTTTACATATACGAAAGATAAAAAGTATTACACAAATTAAAATCTTAAATATTTAAATAAAATAAATTAAAGATATTAATTTACAAACTTATTAATTTATATATAAATATAGATATAAATGTAAATATAATTGTAAATGTAAAAGAATATCAAAATGATGAAATTTCATCAAAGAACTATTTTTAGCTAATTAGGAACTTGGGGATTATATTGATAGAAGAAATATTAAAACAGTACTCCACTCAAAAGGAAGGGTTAAGCAATTTTGAGGCCAATGCTC
>JAEEGK010019208.1_pt1 | contig 14680 bp, 11 predicted proteins | sample 8958771 | NCBI WGS metagenome assembly JAEEGK01 (sample SAMN16246547, study PRJNA631951) | gut metagenome | biome: gut microbiome; feature: rumen; material: SC-attached | host: Bos | place: Iran: Karaj | collected 2018-10
AATTCTCACTCGTCGATACAGGTGGATGGGTGGTCAATTCGGAAGACATCTTCGAAGATGAAATCAACAAACAGGTCGAAATCGCAATCGAGGAGGCTGATGTCATCCTCTTCCTTGTCGATATTCGTAATGGAATCACCGACCTTGACGAAAGCATTGCTCACCTTCTCCGCAAGTCGGGCAAGGAAATCATCGTTGTTGCCAACAAGGCCGACAACTACGACCAGCATGCCTATGCTGCCGAATTCTATTCCTTCGGCTTGGGTGATCCTTACATCATTTCGTCGGCAAATGGTTCTGGAACCGGTGATTTGCTTGACGAAGTAGTCGGTCGTTTCAAGAAAGATGATACCGAAGATCTGGAGGATTTGCCCAAGTTCGCCATCGTGGGTCGTCCCAATGCCGGAAAGAGTTCGTTGCTCAATGCATTTATGGGCGAAGAGCGCCATATTGTGACCGATATTGCAGGTACTACACGCGACAGTATCTACACCAAGTACGACAAGTTCGGTTTCAATTTCTATCTGGTCGATACAGCCGGTATTCGCAAGAAGAACAAGGTCAGCGAAGATATCGAATACTATTCCGTATTGCGTTCCATCCGCGCCATCGAGAATTCGGATGTCTGCATCCTTATGATTGATGCTACCCGTGGCATCGAGGCCCAGGACATGAATATCTTCCAACTCATCGAGAAGAACCGCAAGGGACTGGTGGTCTGTGTCAACAAGTGGGACATTATGGCCGACAAGTCGAAGGAATCGATTCGTTGTATGGAGGAGGCTATTCGTGCGCGTTTTGCTCCGTTCGTTGACTTCCCGATCATCTTCGCTTCGGCAGTTACCAAGCAGCGCATATACAAGGTGATCGAAACAGCTACTCATGTCTATGAGAATCGCCGTCGTGTGGTCAAGACTTCCGAACTCAACGAATATATGCAGGAGGTGATCGGAGCGTATCCACCACCCAACAACAAGGGCAAATTCGTTAAGATCAAGTATGTGACCCAGCTCAAGGCCACCACGACAACAACCGACGAAAAGAATCCTGAGGTTGTGGTATCTGCCCCCAATGTCCCCTCTTTCGCCTTCTTCTGCAACTTGCCGCAGTGGGTCAAGGAGCCCTATCGTCGTTATCTTGAGAACAAGATTCGCGAGAAGTGGGACTTCACGGGAACGCCCATCAATATCTTCATGCGTGAGAAGTAATGATGGTTGTTTAAGGAAGTAAAAGACACATTTCCTTCAATGGAAAAAGATTTTGCGAAAATAGAATGGAGCGCTTCTGGCAGAATTGCAGAAGCGCTCCATTAGCATTTGGACTCACACTTTGTGGATGTACTACCAAAAATGTTCTTTCGTCCTTTTTTTATTTATCCTTTTGAACCGTAAGAACCTATTAGAATCTCTTCTTCAAACGGTGAGCGAAGCGTCGAATTTTGATAAATATATTATAGAGTTTGTGGTGGCGACGCCATAGGCCGATGACATTTAGATGTTTGTAAATTATAAGGCTTTCGATTTTTTTATAAAATTCAGGCTGGTGGTTGGCTACAAATTGGTCGAATTGTCGAATAGTAGAATCGGCAACTGCACCGAATGAGCGTATGAAAAGATGATTATAGATGGCCGCCACCCTAAAATGCAAACGGTATTCCATGAAGTCCTTCAAGTCTTCGGATATGTTGTCTTTGATGCCTTCGTAGAATTCTGTCATCTTTCTTAGGCCTAATATTTCTTGGTCGGCATGGTGTACCCAGACATTAATATCGACTGTTTGGCCTTCACGTCCTACACGATAAATATATAGTATGTGCGGGAAATACCAAATACTCTTCACGCTGCTCACTGGCATGAAAGTCCATTCTTGGTCTGTGTAGAAGATCCCTTCGGTCTGGCGATAATGCATCGAGCGAAGCATCGATGTACGATAAGCAACAGCATGCATCATCAAAGGTGTCTGTGGTTTGAATTTTAGTTGTTCTATGCCGAAGATTTCAGGAGATGGAAGGTGGTAACAAAAATAGTCAATGTGGCCGGTTTGCATATTCCATCCGGCATAATCACTGATAATCATGTCGGCATCCACTTCAGATATTTGACGAAGGAAAAGCTGTAGGCTTCCTTCTTTACATTTATCATCAGCGTCGATGGTCTTTATGTATTTTCCACGTGCTTCGTCAATACCTCGATTGACACATGAGCCATAGTTGCCGTTCGACTTGAGTATAACGCGAAATGTGTCGGGATAACGGTCTGCATATTCCTGCCCTATTTGTGCCGATTGGTCTGTACTGCCATCGATGATGATAAGCACTTCGAGAAGGGGCATGAGTTCGTCGTCCACTATCAGGGTGCTGAGACAATCCGGGAGGAAAGCCTCCATATTGTAGGTGGGTATGACGAGTGAGAGCAGTTTATTCATAACCTTAGATGCATTGTAGCAAACGTTTCAGATAATAAGCTTGTCGGGAATAACGATTATTGTAGGCATGTTCGAAGGCTCGCCAGTCACCTCCCTTGAGCCGACATGCCAGCCAGGCCATGCGGAATGCTCCTTGATGCAAACTGCGCATCGAAGGGATGAAGTCGAGGAAGCCGCGAAGCGACTCTTTGACATATTTTTCTTGTGCATCATCGAGTTGCATCCGCGTCAGTGAATGGAAAGTGTAGAAGAGACGCAGTGCATAAACGTCGTAGATGCCATCGATGTCCAGATAGTGCAGAGTGATGAGCTGCTGCACTTGATGGATGATGTCGCAATAAGTGGAGACAGCCTCGTCGGTGGCCTGATGTCCGATAAGGTTGCCAAGAATGGAGTTTTCGTGGATGTTATAGAAGTGGGTGATGTGGGATGTGAGGACAATGCTCCGAGCCAATGCTCTGACTTGGAAGTCGAAAACCGAATCCTCCATGATGCGATGTACGGTTTGGATATGGTGCTGTCGGAGGAAATCGAGACGGAAGAGCTTGTTCCACATTTCAATGTTCATGAAGATGTCATGAACTACCATCCAAACACCAGCCGCCTCGTGTGCTATAATCTTGTCGCAAAGCGAATAACGGGGTAGGATCTCACCATGTTGATATTGTTTTGTCGAGCCGGCCGTGACATCTGATTGATGATGTTCGGCTAGTGCATAGAGATGTGATAAGCAGTCGGTGGTCAACCAATCGTCAGCATCAAGGAAGAAGAGATATTTGCCATGCGCCTGATCAATAGCTGTGTTGCGTGCTGCACCTAGGCCAAGATTCTGTGGATGCCGAATTGTGCGGACCAGGTTTCTCCGTGGATGTTGTTCCATCACATGATGGACGATCTCCATACTTTTGTCTGTTCCGCAATCATCGACTACCAGCACTTCGTAAGGCTGCTCGAAGTCTTGGTCAAGCGCTGATCGAAGCGATTGCTCGACGTATGCCTCTGCATTATAAACAGGGATGGCAAGTGTGATGGCAGGGAAAGACATATCAGTCGCAGAAGATGAGATCCGGATGTGCGTTTTGGAACTTTAACCGTGCTAGATTATAATAAAGCGCTCGAAAAATTCCATAGTGACGAGAGATATAGCAGGCATATTGCAAGCTGTTGCGCCAGCCATATTCTCGTCTGAATCGCAGGAATCTATGGATGCTGAAAAGACGGTAGCCATATCGTAACTCCAGACCCTGCTCAGCCATGAAGAGGTTTATACGGGTGCGGACTTTGGCATAGTCCATTTCTCGTTCGAAGGACAATGGTCTATAAGAGATACTTCCTATATTGTCTGTAAGACAGTAGAGCTGCTGTTCAATGATGCGGTAATGCCTTGCAGCACGACTTGCCTTCAGGCAGAACATCGCATCATTGCCCACGGGCACTTCTTCGAAACGCAACTGATTATCGAAGATGAACTGAAGGGCGAAGACCTTGTTCCAAGGTTCCCAGATATGGTAACGTATTTCCGTTTCGTCGTGATTAGTCAGATAGAGCTCGAAGATCTTCTGATGTAGTTGAGCACGATGGCCTGTGCCTGAAATGTTGAAGTAAAGTATCTCGAGGCTGTCATCTAGCTCGCGACTGATTTTGTCGAGAAATCCATCCTCATAATAGTCATCGGCATCAGCAAACATGCACCATCGTCCGCGGGCGTGTTGCAGACCGACATTGCGCGCCCTGCCAGCTGAGCCGCCCTCCGTCGTTGAATAAAATTCGACGAAGGGACGACTAAGCTCAGGGTACTTAATAGTGTATTCCGTAGCCCCCGGACTACAGTCATCTACCACTATTACCTGAACATCTCTGCGCACTGGGATGGACCTCAGACAGCGCACGAGAAGTTCAGGCGTGTTGTAATGTGGTATGATGATTGAATAGACCGGTTCCAAAGGGAATAGTTAATTATTACTTGACAATGACAACCTTCTTGATTGTGCCGTCCGACATGCGGACAATAGAGATGCCCTTCTGTGAGCCATTGATCTTTTGGCCTCCCAGATTATAAACTGCCTCGATACTATTTGATTCGTTCATCTTGATGGCATCGAGACCATCGAAATTGCCAGTAAGGATATATTCATCGGTGGTCTCAACTTGCATGTATGCATTGTGGGCAGGCACAACGTAAGAACCGGCACGATAGAAGCCTACACCCTGGCTGCCGTCTTCAAGCACGTACGTGTTTGCAGGAGCAGCAATCTGAGAGTGTGTGCCAACGAGCAGGCCATTGATCTGTCCGTCGATGGTATCACGAGCATAGCCACTCAGGTCATAATAGCCTTCGGAAGCCTTGACAAGGTATGGGGTATTAGCCTCGGTATTTTCCATCTTAGTAATGTGAAGCAATGGCGACTGGAAGAAATCAGGAGTATACACCTCCATGCCTTCGGGTATTTCAAAAGCGAATGGCAAATAAACCGTAGTCCACTGAGAGGCAGGAACAGAAAGCTCATAATATGAATTGGTGTATGCTGGACATTCTTCAGTGCCAACAGGTTTGCCGCCCTTGAAGTAAGGCCAGCCATTTTCTCCCCAGAACATCTGTTGAAGCATCAGGGCTCGTGGAGTATAGCCAGCTACGGTGACTGGCACGTCCTTGGCATGGCAGTGATAGTACATATATGTACGGCCTTCATTGTCTTTGAAAATGCCTCCATTATGACCTGGTCCCCAGAAATCGGTGCTCGACTTGGGTGTAGAAAGAATTTTGGTGGCTATGCCGTTCTTCAGCGAATTGCCGTTCTTATCAACGAAATCACCTGTCAATGTTTCACTGCGTCCTACCTTGAGGGAATAAGAATAGTCGGAGTAGAGGCCGGCGCTGACGAAGAGATACCAATAGCCATCGTGATAGTAAAGCGAAGAAGCCTCGAAAACTTTTTCACGTGAGTGGTCTTCCGAATATTTCAAACCTGCCACATGTGTATAGGTAGGGTTCTCCTCAGCCAGACTCAAGCCATCGGAAGCAAGCTCTACGCGATAGACCTTATCAACGCCTCCGAAGAACATCCATACCTTGCCCGTTTCGGGATCTTCCACAACAAATGGGTCAATGGTGTCATTGATTTTCGAAACCGACGACTGAGTCAATACGGAATGGAAGGACCAAGGGCCATGCGCACCATCTCCAGTAGGAAATGTTTCAGAATCAAGTGTGAGCACAGCGATGGCCGACTTGGATTCTGAGGTGTAGCACGACACGTACATCAGCCACTGGTCCTTGATCTTAACGACCTGAGGAGCCCAGATGTTGTCGCCATACTTCTTGAGCTGGGCAAGGGTCTCGAGGGTCCAAACATAGTCGGGAATGGTATCCCAACGAACCATGTCTTCCGAGCAAAGGAATTTGCCAAGGCCTCCGGAATACTTGGCTCCTGCTGTTGAAAACGTGTAATAGTTGCCGTCGTCGCCCTGCCAGACATCGGGGTCAGCCCAGTCGTGAGCGAAGACGGGGTTAGAAAAGAACTTGGTTTCCTCGGCATGGAGGATTCCAACTGAAAGCAATGCAAAAAGCATCAAGCTTAAAACTTTGTACTGTTTCATTTGAGTTAATGAATAAATAAAATTTGTTGAATATGGTTATATGATTGAAAATGTTATTTCCCGACAATAAACATCTTTCGGAATGTTCCATCCGACTTGCGAATAATATAGAACCCACGAGAAGAAACCTTGACTTTCTGCCCCGTGAGCGTATAGGCTGTTTCCGACTCGCTTGTCTCTTCTTCGTTAATGAAAGGCAGGTCGTGGAAGGAGTCGTCTTCCAAATTAGGCCATTCCTCTTGGGCAAGTGGTTTGCCACCTTCGAAGTATGGCCACCCCTCGTCATCCCAATAAATTTGCTGTAGCATCAGCGCACGCGGGATGTAGCCGGCTACGGTTATTGGCACATCCTTGGCATGGCAATGATAATACATATATGTATGACCATCATTGTCTTCAAAAATTTCACCGCAATGCCCTGGTCCGAAGAAGTCTTTGTCGTCTGAGTTGGTTGAAAGTATCGTTGTGGCATGTCCTTCTGTCATCAGATCTCCTGACTTGCTGACGAATGTCCCATCGAGCGATGGGCTACGCCCCACTTTGAGGCTATAGGTGTAGTTGGAATACATGCCTGAACTAACAAAATAGTACCAGTAGCCATCGCGATAGTAGAGATAGGCTCCTTCAAATACCTTGTTTCGCTTGGTGTCTTCTGCCAGTGAGAGTCCGGCTACGTGGGTAAACGAGGCGCTGTCAGAAAGGCTCAGTCCGTCAGCTGTGAGTTCAACCCGGTAGTTGCGTCCTGTACTGCCAAAAAACATCCACACGCTTCCTGTTATGGTGTCTTCGGTCACGAATGGATCGATGGTGTCGATGATGTGATTCTCCTTGCTGCTGGTGATGACCCCATCCAGCGACCAGGGGCCATGCAAACCTTCGCTAGTTGGAAATGTTTCGGAATCGAGTGTGAGCACCACGATTGAGGGATCGGCCGAAGATGTACCATAGCACGTGAGATACATGAGCCAACGACCTCCAATACGGGTCACCTGCGGAGCCCAAAGACTACTACCATACTGCTTCAACTGACTCAGTGTTTGGCTGGTCCATACATAATCGGGGATTGTGTCCCACGTCACCATGTCTTCCGACCAGAGGAATTTGCCAAGGCCTTTGGCATAGTTGGTCCCTGCTGTAGAGAATGTGTAATAGAGGCTGTCATCGCCCTGCCAAATGGTAGGGTCCGGCCAGTCATGTGCAAAGACAGGATTGGAAAAAGCTTCTGATTCATCCTGTGCATGCAGGACTCCAAAGGACAATGGGAGAAGAACAAGAAGGTTCAACAACTTATGGACGATATGCATTCAGATACTTTATTCTTAAAAATGAAGTGATGCTGTTAAAATAACAAATGAAGATAAGAAAGCAGATAGACCTGCAACCTTCGTAAGCGGCCTGCATGTTCGCTCATCATTTGTTGCAACGCTTGGCAACGGGGCAATCCGATTGAATCCAATTTGCGAAAATACTGATAATATAATTCACGAAGATTGTTGTCGAAAAGTAGCCGCATATACATGGTGAATGGCTCGTAAGGAAGCGTTCTCTTTCCATGTTCAATGAGAAGCTTCTGCACGCGAAAGCATACCTCAGCACGTGTCTCCAGTTCTCCTTCCTTCTTGTTCATGTTATATGCCAACGAACCGCTACGTACTGTGGAGACATAAAGAATGGAGTGCTCGACCGAAACCTTTTTAGCTCTTACTGCAGCATTTGCAGCAAACCAGTAGTCGTTGCTGTAACGAGTTTCGTCAAAGCGGATGTCGTACTGTTCGATCAAGGAACGCTTGAACAATTTGCTCCATACGACGGGAGAGCGTCCGCAAAGCGAATCGAGGTCCTTGTTCGTTTCGTAATCTTTCCATAAGATGTCCAACCATTCGCTGCGAAGAGCCGGCTTTGTGATATCGTCCGAGAGCACGCTCCGGGAACGGAAATAGATCAAGTCCTCTGTATAATCCTTGTATTTGTCGAGCAACGACTCGAAATCTTCGACAAAAAAGTCATCGGCATCGGCAAAGGCTAGCCAGCGCCCCTTGGCATGTCGCAGCCCGACATTTCTTGCACAACCGGCACCTCCATGGCTTGCGGTGGTATAGAACTCGACAAAAGGACGTGTCAGTTCTGGATACCTTGCCACATATTCCTCACTATCTGGGCTGCAATCATCGACCACAATAACCTGGACATCTTCTCGTACGGGAATTGACTTCAAGCATCTCACAAGGAGATTTGGGATGTCATAATGCGGAATGATGATGCTGTAATTGACCACAGTTTGCATTAAAGTCGTCAGGCATTCAATCTTTTGACCACCCTGCCCCCAAACATGCGAATGCCTTCACAGAAATGCCATGCCAGAAATAGAGCAATCAGGAACAAGGGGACGCTGAAGCTCATTGCTTTAAGCAGGAACATTCTCCAGGTTGTGGTGAGTCCCTCGTCAAATCCCAATTGCCTTGTGATTATCACACTCGCTAAATATGCAATGACAAAGGGAAGCAAATTGACGAGAAGTAGTTTCCAGTATTTGCCAAAAGGCAGCTGCATTCCTGAATGGAAGAGATAATAGGGTTTCCAGATATGCATCAAGGTGATTTGTACAAACACTGGTACGGCAAGGATTCCGATGAGCCCCCACAACTTACCTGCACCGATGATGAAAGCCAACGAAACCACTCGACATATCGGCACCCAGATATCTGCCTTCAAGCCAAATCCATTGATGAATTGGTCGGTCGTATTGCGTGACAGATTGAGGAAAAAATCGGCACAAATCAATGTTACAAGGACGGCAGACAGCACATATTCCGTGCCAAGCCATACAGCAATGAAGTCAGAGTTGAGATGGACAAGACAGATGGAAAGGAAAGCCACTACAAAAAATTTGATGGAATAGAGTTCCTTGTAGCAATCAAGGATTTTCTGTTTGTCTCCTTCTGCTATTAGGTTGCCCACACTTGCCTCTGTGCCGCTCAAGGCACTGTAAACAAGGTTCGATATCTTGTTGTTGAGCAGTGTGTAGTTGCTGTAGAGGGTTACCATGGTGAGCGATGCATAACCATAGACGATTACGGGCATGGCACTGTTGTTGACAAAGCGTCCGATTTGGTGGATGAAGACACGCTTTACATAGAGCATGATTTCGGGTCGATGCTTTAGTGCTTCCTTGCCTCGTTGTATACTTGCCTCTACCCAAGGATAGCACTTGCCGAACTTCCAGTTCAATATAAGACTATTCACAATGGCAAAGACAACCATCACCACCATATAGAGGACAAAACTCCGTGTATAATAGGCGAGAACAGCCTGCAGAATCATCGATGAGAATTGAGTCAACTGGAAATAGCCATTCACCAGATATTGCCGTTGGTCTGCAGCAAAGATGGTGTTTGCCTTGTAGTTGACAAAGTAACCCAGCATCGAGCAAAACAACTGCCCATAGAAGACAAGGTAGATAATGCTCCACGTGAAACTTGTCGCCTTGAACACCAGTGGCAGAAATAGCGAAAAGACTACGCCTGCTGCAAGAATGAAACTGCCTATGAGCCTATACAGGTAGCCCATGATGGAGATGGTCTCATTGATCTTGTCTTGATCATCCTCGTACAGTGGCTTGTATAGAAAATAGGCAATGGAGGCAGCAACGCCCAATTCAGCAAGGTTAAGGAATCCCAGCAGGCCGTTCACCGTGGTTGTCAGGCCCATGAATTCTGCACCCAGCTGGTCGAGGAAAATCTTTCGTGTAAAGAAAGAAATCACGATAGCCACCAGATAGGTTATCATGTTGATCCTCATGTTGAGGAACGTTTTCTTTACTCTTGATTCTCTCGCCATCTGAAGTAGCAGCCTTCTTATGGGGCTCTATTTGAACCTGCTATGGATTATTGCTTGCCGATAACGATGTTGTACAGTTGTTCGATGGTTTCGGCAGTAAAGAATGCCGATGGATCGAGGCTGACGCCACACTTCTGACCGATGGTTGTGATTACCATCAGTGCAGCAAGGGAGTTCCAGTCGGAAAGGTCTTTGAAACGAGTCTCTGGTGTCAGCAGACTACCACTTTCAACAAATGCCGGAGCAAGTGTGGCGATGAATTGATTGATATCCATTTTGTATTTTATTTTGTTACAATGTATTTTGAAAAAGCCCGTCGGTTGGCCTCATTCAGCGGATTCATGCCTTGTGGAGTGAAAAGCGATTGGATGCGAGCAGCGTAGGCCTTGGCTATCTTATGACGAACAAGTTTTGAGGTAGCGGTGAGCAGTCCGTCTTGGGCCGAGAAGGGACGGTCGAGGATGGCAAAGGTCATGGGGAGCCAGAGGTCGGGGAAAAGACCCGCGTGGCTGCCATCGCGACGATAGACGTTAAGGCTGTCTTGGATAAGGCGTATGGCGGCATTTTGCCCCTCTTCGGTGTCGAGGGTTATTGCTTGCTTTCGGAGTGTTGCTCGAATGGCTTCGATGGCAGGCACGACAAGTGCAATGGTGCAAGGTGACTGCTGGTTATAGAGCATCACCTGCTGGATGAATGGTGATGTCTCGAGGATGGAGGACTCGATGCCTTCGGGACTGTATTTCTCACCAGAGTTGGAAATCAGCAAGCTCTTGACGCGTCCATCGATGAAAAGGAAGCCGTCTGCATCAAGATGGCCAAGGTCCCCGGTGTGGAACCATCCATCTTCGGTCATGACTTCGCGTGTGGCTTCCGGATTGTGCCAATAGCCTGACATCAAAGTCTCGCCACGATAGAGAATCTCACCGCTGTTCATAGGTGGGCAGTCTTGTCCATTCTCGTCCACGATTCTCACATCCTGTTGGAGCGTGGCAGGACGTCCTACCGATCCCGTTCGATGTTGTTCGGGGCAGCTGCGCGAAATGCCTGCAGTGACCTCGGTCATTCCGTAGCCAATGTGGATGGGCAATCCCAGGTTCATGAAGAAGGTCTCGGTTTCGGCATCGGTGAGTGCACCGCCTGCAATGAAATAGCGCAATCGTCCGCCAAAGAAGCGACGAACGGCTTCGATGTCGCCATCGATATGTTGTTGGGTGAGCAAGACCTTGAAGGTTTGGAGCAGTGCAGGAACGACGATGAGCGTGTCGGGATGCACTTCCTGAATATTCTTGGTCAAATGAAGCATCGTCTCCAGCGGAGAGTTTCCCTGTTGCGGTATGGCGATGGCGGCTCCATCGGCCAAGGCTTGGTAGAAGAACGAATGAAAGAGGCAATGGTCGAGGGGCAATAGGGCCAATGTACAACTGTCTGGACGGAAGTCGCCGATACGTTGGTGTTTGATGGTATGTGCCACACAGGCATGGTGAGAAAGCACCACGCCCTTGGGCATTCCCGTTGTCCCGCTAGTATAGATGATAAGGGCGGGTGTGGATGGCTCTGGTTGAATGATGCGTGTATTCGGTGTCGTCTGTTGTCCACGCTGAAGTAGATCCCGATAAGTCTTATCATCAAAGCAGATGATATGCTTCAACGAGGTTTGGGCCTTTAGTCGTTCAATCTTGGGCAATTGGGCTTTTGATACAAAGATCGTCTCTGCTCCTGAATTTTGCAAACGCACTAACAAGTCCTGTCCCTCGATAAGTTTGGCGGAGAGTGTCACTACGATAGCACCGGCATAAATTATAGCGAGGTCTGCCAGCATCCATTCTGCTCGGTTTTCGCTGAGGATGGCCACACGGTCGCCTGGTTGTATCCCTATTTCAATAAGTCCTTGTGATAGTTTGAGGACAGTGCTATGTACTTCCGAAAAGGTCATGCCCTGGTATCCTTGGCCCTGATACTCCAGGATGAAATTGTGATCGGGATACTGTGCAACCGTATGCTCAAACATTTCAACGATGGTTTTCATAAATAGTCAATCAGAATTGGAAATAGAGGAACTGCGTTGTAGAGATATAATAAAAGAAAATCAGCACCAGAAGCCCGTAATATATGCTCCAGCGAACCCATCGCCAAGGGATGGCATCGATCTGTAGCGGATGCTCCTTCTTTCTCTGAATCCATTCCACGGCAAAGAATAGCACAATAAGCGTGAGCAGGCCATGTCCATATTTCGGTCCTCCGTGAATGATTCCATTGGTGAAAAGGCTGGCATAATACTGTCCGACATCACCCAGCGATTGGCAACGGAACAACGGGCTGCCCAGAAGTACCAATGCAAAGGTGGTTGCCATCTGCCTCGTCTCCTTCAAAGAAGGCAGGATGGTATGTTTGGCTACTATAGAGTCCTTATACATACGGATTTTCAGCAAATAGGGCATCGTGAGCAACCCGAAATAAAGGCCCCAGCAGACGTAGGTCCAGTTGGCACCATGCCAAAGTCCGCAGAGACCGAATACGACAATCACGTTGCGGACTATCTTCCATTTCTTGTCGAATCCACCAAGCGGAAAGAACACGTATTGGAAGAACCACGAGTTGAGTGAGATGTGCCAGCGACGCCAATATTCCGAAATATCACGCGAGAACATCGGCACATCGAAGTTCCTCATCAGCCGGATTCCAAAGAGCTTGGCTGACCCGATAGCCATGTCCGAATAGCCTGAGAAGTCACCATAAACCTGCAGGAAGAAGAGCAATAGACCCATTACGAGATGCTGGCTACCAAGGCTGCCCGGGTCGCCATAGATGGCCTCTACATAGGTGGCACAGTTGTCTGCAATGACCAGTTTCTTGACATAACCCCACAAGATCTGCCGCATGCCATCAACCGCAAGTGAATAATCAAAGGAGCGTGGCTTGCTGAACTGGGGCAGAAGGTTCGATGCACGTTCGATAGGACCGGCAACAAGCTGAGGGAAGAAACTGACGTAGGCGAAGAACGCAACAATGTCCCTGCAAGCCTTGATTTGTCCGCGATAGACGTCGATGGTATATCCAAGCGCTTGGAATGTGTAGAAACTGATGCCAATGGGCAGCAGAATATGAAGTGTGGGACTATCGAAGTGCCATCCGAATAGCGATGCTAGTTGAACAAACGATTCTGCAAAGAACCCCAGGTATTTGAAGATGCCTAAGATCAGCAGATTGATGACAATGTTGCAGGCGCTGATCCAATACGCTTTGTGCTTCTCGCCTCTCTCCTTTAGTTTTTCGATCAGTTGTCCGCTGGTGTAGCTGCATAGCGTAGTGAAAGCTATCAGGACAAGGAATCGCCAGTCCCACCATCCGTAAAATACATAGCTTGCTACTACGACAAGCAGGTTTTGCCATCTCAGCGGCTTGCAGACAAACCAGTAGAGGCAAAAGACAAGGGGGAGGAACCAGAGGTAATCGAGCGAATTGAATGACATGCGCCTTTGTCGTTGGTTACAGGCCGAAATCCCTGCTGATGATTTGTGAGAATTTGATTGCTCCTGTGGAATTCAGATGATCTACATCAAAGAAGTCATCATCGGTAAATCGTGTGTCGAACGTATAGTCATGGTATTCGATGCAGTCGTACTTTGCAGCTTCACGCTGCGCTATGAGACCAGAGTTCTCCAAATAATCCCCGACGGCAGCCTTGTCGCGGAAAGCCTGTGAGACGGGAGTACCTAAAAGCAGAAGCCTTATCCCATGACGTTGGCAGTATCCGGCAATTTCGTCGAAATAATTTTCTTCCAGGCTGTGCAAACCTTCCCTTTCATCATATTTTCGAATTCGCTCTTCGGCCTTTGCTGGGGTGAGGTTATCCTTCTGCGACGGTTGTGCCTGGTAATAGGTACACCAGCCGTATTCGTCACACATCCTGTCCGATTCACCCGAGATGAACAGACTCTGCACCTTCCAACAGCATGTCTGTATGCTTGCCATCTCCCAGGCGTATTTCGAGAAGAACGGATGCTCGTCAAGGTGATTGTATAGCTGATAATAGATGCAGCGATACCACTCGGACGTGTCTTCGAGACGATAATTCATCATCAACGACGAGGTGGGATATACGATGGTTTTAAGCGAAGCAAGCGTTGTCGTGTCGCGCTTTAATAGGAGCCAGTCATAGCGCTGCGTCTGGTTCGAATTGGCCAAGTTAAAGGCGCAACTTGTGAACAGTTCCGGCTTGATGGCAGCGTAGGCATGCGATGAGCCAAGGACGAGTGTCTCCACCTGGTCGGTGTGCGCTTTTATCCAAAGCTCCTTGTTGCGGTAGGCGTTCGGACAAATGCGTGCTGCATATTCTGCCGCCACTAGCAGCAAGATGACACCACCCAAAAAGATTAGGCTTCGCAGAAGGAATCTTTTCATTGTTCCACAGCTTCGCAATTGCCCGACACGTAAATTGTAGCTACACAAATCACTGTTAGGCATCACTCAACACAAAAAGTGTTGATATATATAACATAATGCGCGCCAAAGTTACTAAAAAAAGGCCATTTGGCCAAAAACGAATGACCAAAAATGAAAATTCGCATACATTTTTAATAAATATATGCGAATTTGCGAAATGTATTAACTATTTTGAATGGCAATTTCAGCTCATTTATGAACATTTTTTCTTATTTCCTGCGCACCCACCAGAGGCGGTTGGGAGCGATGGTGAGGGTGCATGTGCCTGACTTGACGTTGAGGCGCTGTGGCTTGCCGAGTGCCTGTCCTGTCTGTCGGTCAATCTCGTTGAGCAGATAGGTGCCGGGGGTGAGATTCGGGAGCTGCACGGTCCCGTCCG
>JAEEGK010019212.1_pt1 | contig 14679 bp, 10 predicted proteins | sample 8958771 | NCBI WGS metagenome assembly JAEEGK01 (sample SAMN16246547, study PRJNA631951) | gut metagenome | biome: gut microbiome; feature: rumen; material: SC-attached | host: Bos | place: Iran: Karaj | collected 2018-10
TCCGTCAGGCGAGATACCGAAACGATTCCCGATTCGATTCCATCGCCGTTCCGCAGGCGCGGATGACGGTGGAGCGTATAAGTCTGATGCTCTCCACGCGGGGAAAGAACGGCATGATCTACACGGAACTCGGCGGCGTTCCCGCTGCATCGGAAGAGAAAGAATAGAAAACCGGAGAAGATGTTATGAGACTCAACGAACTGAGAGCGGGCCAGTCCGCTCTTATCGAGTGTGTGGGAGGCGAAGGGACGCTTCGCCAGCACTTCCTGGATATGGGCGTCATTCCGGGTGCGGAAGTGACGATGATCAAACTCGCCCCGATGGGCGATCCGATGGAACTGAGGATCCACGGCTACGAGCTGACGCTCCGTCTTGCGGATGCGGAAAAGATCGGGATCCGCCCGGTCGAAAAGAAGGCCGTGCCGGAAAAGGGGAGAGAGGAAAGAAAAGCATCCGACCACCCCGGCCTGGGCGAGGAAGGCAAATTCCACCCGAAGGGAACGGGCGATCCGCTGCCGGAAGGAACGCTGCTGACTTTCGCGCTTGTGGGCAATCAGAACAGCGGGAAAACCACGCTGTTCAATCAGCTCACGGGTTCGAACCAGCACGTGGGCAATTTCCCCGGCGTAACGGTCGACCGCAAGGACGGCGTCATCCGCCGCCATCCCGACACGCTGATCACCGACCTGCCCGGCATCTATTCGCTCGCCCCATACACCGCCGAAGAGATTGTCTCGCGCAATTTCATCCTGCAGGAAAAGCCGCATTGCATCATCAACATCGTAGATGCCAGCAACATCGAGCGCAACCTCTATCTGACGATGCAGCTTATGGAGCTGGAGATTCCCATGGTGCTGGCGCTCAATATGATGGACGAAGTCCGCAGCAACGGCGGTTCCGTTCGCGTCAACGAGATGGAGGAAATCCTCGGGCTGCCGGTCGTGCCGATTTCTGCGGCCAAGAACGAAGGTGTGGAAGAACTCGTGGAACACGCCATCCACATCGCCCGCTACCAGGAGCAACCCGCACGACAGGATTTCTGCGACAAAGAAGACTACGGCGGTGCGGTGCACCGCTGCCTGCACGGCATCATGCACCTGATCGAAGACCATGCCCGCGCCGCGGGCCTGCCCGTCCGATTTGCCGCCACCCGCCTGATCGACGGCGACCCGGAGGTGGAGAGCGCCCTGCAACTGCAGCAGAACGAAAAGGAAATGATCGAGCACATCATTGTCCAGATGGAAGAAGAACGCGGCCTCGACCGCAATGCGGCAATGGCTGACATGCGTTTTTCGTTCATCCGGAAGCTCTGTGCCAAAACCGTCGTCAAACCGCACGAAAGCCGGGAATACCGTCGCAGCCGCCGCATCGACGAAGTGCTCACCGGCCGATGGACCGCCATCCCGATTTTCCTGGCCGTCATCTCGCTGGTCATCTGGCTCTCCATCGACGTGTTGGGCGCACCCCTTCAGGACCTGCTCGACAGCGGCATCCAGTGGCTGGGGCAGGAGACCGACACTGTCCTGGAACGTTGGGGTGTAGCCCCTGCCGTCCGATCACTGGTGGTCGACGGCATCTTCGGCGGCGTCGGCACCGTGGTCAGTTTCGTTCCCATCATCATCATCTTGTTCTTTTTCCTGTCTCTCCTGGAAGACAGCGGCTATATGGCCCGCGTGGCTTTCGTCAGCGACAAGTTGCTGCGGCATCTCGGCCTGACGGGCCGCAGCATCGTCCCGCTGCTCATCGGCTTTGGATGCTCGGTACCGGCCGTGATGTCGACCCGCACCCTGCCTTCGGCCCACGACCGCCGGCTCACCATCATGCTGACGCCCTTTATGAGCTGCTCGGCCAAGATTCCCATCTATGCCTTCTTTACCGTTGCCTTCTTCCCGGGACACGGTGGCCTTGTACTGGTCGTTCTCTATCTGTCCGCCATCCTGGTGGGCATCCTGGTGGCCCTTCTGTCGAAGAAGATCCATCCCGACCGCGAACCCTCGCCTTTCGTCATGGAGTTGCCCAACTACCGGATGCCGGGCGCCAAGAATGTGGCCATGCTGCTCTGGGACAAGACCAAAGACTTCCTGCAAAGGGCCTTCACGGTGATTTTCGTCGCCTCGATCATCATCTGGTTCCTCCAGTCGTTCGATTTCCGCCTCCAGATGGTCGACGGGGAAGACAGCATGCTCGCGCAGGTTGCCGGACTGGTAGCGCCGGTCTTCGCACCGCTCGGCCTGGGCGACTGGCGTATCGTCACCGCTTTGATCTCCGGTTTCCTGGCCAAAGAAAGTGTCGTCTCCACGATGCAGGTGCTCAATGTCACCGAAGCATTGACTACCTTGACAGCCATTTCGATGCTGGCATTCTGCCTGCTCTATACGCCTTGCGTGGCAGCCATCGCGGCCGTCAGGCGGGAACTGGGCGGCCGGCTGGCAGCCTGGATGGTCATCTTCCAATGCCTTATCGCCTGGCTGGTCGCCTGGCTGGCCTATCTGGTGGCCGGATATTTCATCGGATAAACTTTCGTACTCTATGAATCTGGCCACGATTATTGTGTTGTTGTTCATCGCCGGGGGCCTTTTCCTGGCCCTCTGGTTCCCCCGCCGCCGCGGCCGCCGTAAGCCATCGGCCTGCGGCTGCGGGACTGGGAACAAGCATTGTTGCAGCGGCTGTGCGTTTTCAAACGAAAACTATTCAAACACCCTTCTCCGGTCGAGAAAGCGGAAGCCGGCGGCTTCGAGGAGATGGGTGGGGAGAATGTCGGGCTCGTCGGCCAGGTCTGCGATGGTGCGGGCCACTTTGAGGATACGGGTATAGGCGCGGGCAGAGAGGCCCATGCGGTCGAGAATCTTTTCAAGCGTGCGGCGGCATTCTTCGGAGAGCGGGCAGTATTGCTCGATCTGGCGGGCGCCCATTGCCGAATTCGTGTAGATGTCGGTCCCTGCGAAACGCTTTGCCTGCACGGTCCGGGCCCTGGCGACGCGCGCCGCAATCACGACACTCGGCTCCTCCGGCGGCAGCGGCCCCGTTCCGCCCGAAAGGCCCAGCAATTCCACGGCAGATAATCCCTTTTGAAAAATTTGCAAGTCAATCCGATCCATCATGGGCCCTGAGATCCGCGACAAATAGCTCTCGACGGCACCGCGCGTGCAGGTACAACGGCCCACTTCGTCGCCGTAGTACCCGCAGGGACAGGGGTTCATGGAGGCCACCAGCATGAAATGCGCCGGATAGTCGACTTTATACTTGGCCCGGGATATGGTCACCCGACCGTCTTCGAGCGGCTGGCGCAACGCATCGAGGAGACTTCGGCTGAACTGTGCGATTTCATCAAGATAGAGCACGCCGTTATGTGCCAGACTGATTTCTCCCGGAGCGGCGTTCTGGCCGCCGCCGATCAGCGAGACGAGGCTGGCGCTGTGATGCGGGGCCCGGAACGGACGCTCATGCATCAGTCCGCCGTTCATGCGGGCGCCATGGCCGGCCACGGAGTAGATCTTTCCTGTCTCGATGGCTTCTTCCCGGGTCATCGGCGGCAGGATGGAAGGCAGGCACGAAGCCATCAGGCTCTTGCCGCTGCCTGGTGCACCAACCAAAATGATGTTGTGTGCGCCCGCAGCCGCGATTTCCATGCCTCGCTTGGCCAGCGGCTGTCCCCGGACCTGCCGGAAATCATTGCCGGAAGGCCGGAATGCAGACGCGGACACCTGCCTCCGGACCCGCAGGTAATCGCACTGTTCGCGCCGGGTAAGCACTTCGATGGCTTCGGCCAGCGAGGAAACGCCATATACCGCCAGCCCGTCCACTTCAGCCGCCTCCTGGGCGGATTCAGCCGGGAAGATGCATCCGCCGAAACCCTCATCCCTTGCCTTGAGGGCCGCAGGAAGCACGCCGTTTACGGCACGCAGGCGCCCGTCCAGCGCCAACTCCCCCATGATCAGGAATTTGTCACAATCAACCAGCGAGACCTGCTCCGAGGCGGCCAGCATCCCCAGCGCGATGGCCAGGTCGTAGGCGGAACCTTCTTTCCGGATGTCGGCCGGCGCCAGGTTCACCACAATCTTACGGCCAGGGATGCGGAATCCGTATGAGGTCAGCGCCGTGATGACACGCAGCAGGCTTTCCCGCACGGCGCTGTCGGGCAGCCCAACCAGATGAATACCGATTCCGACGGATAGATCGACTTCCACCGTCACAACGACCGCCTCCACACCGATGCAAGTCGCACAATAACTCTTGTTCAACATCGTTCGTCCTTTCTTTGGTCATGCCACAAAGATAAGGCGCGGCGGATGCAATAAAAAAAACGGTTGAAAGATTAACCGTTTTTTTAATTTTCCCGAAAAAGCCGAGAAAGAGAAATCTCCAGAACTGGCTGACTGTCAGATCTTGAAACGAAGTCCGACCTCGAAACTCGCCTGCAGGGGCTGCTGCGTACGGATGCTCAGAGGCTGCTTGTTGTCAAAGAAATAGACCAGGCTCGGATCGAAGTAGATGCCCATGTGCGGGATAAACCAGTATTCGACGCCGATGCCGGCTTTAGCCGACCACTGCAGGCCCTTTACTTTCTCCGATGCGACATTGCTGCCGAACACGTAGCGCTGTCCCACACATTTCTCCGCGGCGCCGGACACCGATGCATACACACCGACATGGGGCGTCTGGACGAAACGATACGACAGCGAAACCGGAACGCCCACATAGTGCAGCTGGTTGTACGCACCTTCGTACAAGACTTTCTTGTAGAGGATGTCGTACTGCGACACCAGGTAGGAGTAGGTCACGCCCGTCGCGACCGAGAAGCGGTCGGTAAGGGGGAAGGCCACTTGCAGGCCGAAGGTCAGGGGAACGTAGAATTTGGCCGCATTGGCTTCGGAGGTCGGCTCAATGTCCGTAGTCGCCTGGCCCTTCCCGCTCTGGGAAGAGGCATGCGAGGCGCTGGGGATGTAGAGCAGGTCACCGTCGGATGAGACCGTGGTCAGATTGGATAATATGGAGATTTGTGATGTGTGTGTGCGGTTGTGGGATTTTTCGGACGATTCTTCACGGGTCCAGTAGTCGGCGGGAAGGTCGTCTTCGGTGAGCAGGTGCTGCGGCTCGTCGGCCTTGGGTTCTTCGGCGGGCGTCGTGACGACAGGGGTCGTGACGGCGGGCTCTTCCACCACCGTTGCAGCCTCGACGGGCTCAATGGCGGCAGGCTCTTCTGCGGCGGGTTCAACAACTGCGGGTTTCTTCGGCGTGACGGGTTTGCTCATACGGGCGTCCGCCATGGCCTGCTGCGGCAGGGCGGCAATCTGCTCTTCGATCGGGGCAATGTCGGGAGACTGGGAGGCTTCGGCAGGTGCCGTGACGGCAGGATCCGTCTGGGCGATCTGGACCGGAGCTTCGACCTGGCCGCCGTTCCGGGGACCCCGGAATACGAGCAGTGCAAGGGCCAGCACAGCCGCCGCGGCGGCTGCTGCCACCGTGAAGCGTCGGAACAGGACCTTGCGACGGCGGCGCTCGAGCCCTTTGCTGATGCCTTCCCAGACATCAGGCGCCGGTTCGGTCACCCCTTCGAGGCGATCGCGCAGCCGCTGGTCAAAATCATTTGTTACCATGATATAACTGTTTTATCTTTTCTTGTAACAAGCTTCTGGCACGGCTCAGCTGGGAACGTGAAGACTGCTCGGTGATGCCGAGCAGGGCGCCCACTTCCGCGTGCGAGTAGCCTTCCATCACGAACAAGTTGAAGACGCTCCGCAATCCGACGGGCAGTCCGGCGACCAGGTCGAGGATCTCCCGCGAACTGATCTGCTCCAACACCCCATGCTCCAGCACACCGCTCGTCTCAGGTGTTTCGTCAATGTCTTCCGTCCGTCGCAGCACGTCCACTTTCCGGATATGCATCAACGAGGCGTTGACGAAAATCTTCCGCATCCATCCTTCAAAGGAGCCTTCACCCTTGTAGGTTCCAATCTTGTCAAATACTGTCAGGAAACCTTCCTGAAGTATGTCTTTTGCATCCTCCCGCCCCAAATAGCGCACGCACACAGGATACATGACCGGCGCGTATCGCTCGTACAACATCCGCTGGGCTTCCCTGTCTCCATGCGCGCAGCCGGAAATCAGATCTGCTTCGGTATATGTGGAGGTCTTACGCATTCCGCTCATTATAGATGCAGGAAGGGGGGCAAATGTTGCGTCTCCCTGTTGAAATTTTTTCTGGTTTGTTTTTTGTTAGGGTTTTTACCACTATTTTTGTAACGAATTTAGAAAAAAAATGGAGAGTTCAAGAATTTTGCGCAAGATTGTCTGTGCGTTCGTGCTCCTTTTCGCCGCCGCCGGCTTGCAGGCGCAATCAGCCAAATATATTGAAGCACTGAAAAACTACCAGCAGGGGGAAACGGCGGAAGCGCTGCGTCTCTTCCAGGAAGAGTTGCAGGAAAATCCTTCCAACGATGCGGCCTGCTATTATATCGCCGCCATTTACTCCGGCAACCCGGGCAAGGCGGCCGAGGCGGAACGCTGGATCAAGCGTGCCATCGAGCTGTCGCCCGACAATTTCTGGTACCGCTATGATCTCGCGCTCCTTTACCTGCGTACCGACCGCCAGGAACTTGCCGTGCCGATGCTGGAACAACTCACGGCCGACTTCCCGAAAAAGACCGACCTGTACTTCGACCTGATCAACGTATACCTGTCGGACAACGATGTCGAGAAGGCGCTCGCCACGCTCGACAAGATCGACGCCATCCGGGGCAAGAGCGAGATCGTGGGCCTTACCCGGGCGGAATTGCTGCTCAAGAAGCCGGATGCCAATCCCGACAGCGTCTACCAGTCGCTGGCAGCCTATTATGCTGACTGCCACACCCCGCGTCTGGCCACCGTCCTGGGCGACTACTATGCCAGCACCTACCGCGATTCCCTCGCCATGAGCTACTACGAAGAAGCGCTGGCGATCGAGCCCGACTTTACGCCAGCCTGGTTCGGCAAAGCCGGTGTCCACCAGATGCTCCGGCAATACGACAGCTTCTTCTCGAGCCTCTCGCACGTGATGCGTGACCCGTACGTCCAGCCCGAGGCCAAGGCGGCCCAGGTAGAACAGATGACAGCCAACCCGCAGTTCGTACGCACCTTCGCGGAAGAATTCGACCAGATGATGCTCGACCTGCGCACCGCACATCCCACCGACAGCACCATCAATGCGCTGATCGGCGGATTCTGGTACAGGACCGGCCGTCCGCACCTGGCCATCGAAATCATGCGGCAGAACATGGAACAGCATCCGGAGAGCATCAACGGCGCACTGCAGTATCTCTTCATGCTCTACTACCAGCAGTCCTGGGTAGCCCTTGCAGATGGAGCCACGGTGGGCATCCAGCGCTTCCCCGACAGCCCCGACATGCTCCAGCTGCGTGCCATCGCCCTGGCCCAGATGAAGAACTATCCGGAGGCCCTGCAGGATTATGAGGCCATCCTGCGTCTCAATCCGAAAGATACGACGGTAATGAAGGTTACCTATTCTTCGATGGGTGACCTCTATCACCAGATGAACGATTCCAAGAATTCCTACAAATGCTACGAGAAGGCGCTCAAGATCGATCCGGATTACAATCCCGTACTCAACAACTACGCATACTATCTCTCCCTGGAAGGAAAGAACCTGAAGAAAGCCAGGGACATGAGCAGCAAGACCATCACCTCCGAGCCGGACAACCCCACCTATCTCGACACCTACGCCTGGATCCTGCACCTGATGGGGCTGGACATCGAGGCCAAGTCCTACTTCAAGCACGCCATGCTCTATGGCGGGAAAGAGAGCAAGACCATCCTCGAACATTATGCCATCGTCCTGGAAGCCCTGGGCGAGAAGGACCTGGCCAACATCTACTATAAGCAGGCGGCCGCCATGACGGACGACGAATAACGCACCGACCATGAAACGCTGGCTCTTCTTCGCACTGCTTCTGCTTGCCGCGACTGCCGCTTTCGGGCAGCAGGACGTTTCAAAACAGAAGGAGCGCAAGCGCCAGATCGAAGAGGAGATCAACTTTATCGACCGCCAGCTCAAGTCGATCACCAGCAAGCAGAAAGCCACGACGGAGCAGCTCTCCCTCATCCGCAAGCGCGTCACGAACCGCAAGTCGCTGATCAATGACCTCGACAAGCGCATCGCCGTGATTGACGATGCCATGACGCAGAAACAACGGGAGATCAACCGCCTGCAGAAAGAGCTCGACACGCTCGAAAGCTACTACAGCAAGCTGATCTACAACACCTATAAGAACCGGGATTCACGCGTCTGGTTCCTCTATATCCTCTCAAGTGAGAACATCGGGCAGGGCTACCGCCGCTTCTCTTTCCTCAAAAGCCTGGCCAGCGAAGTCAGCCACCAGGCCGAGAAGATGCGCGACAAGCAGGCTGAACTGGAGGAAGAGCAGGCCAAACTGGCGGAAATGCGGGAGGAAGCCAAGGCTGCCAAATCAGAACGCGAAGAGGAATACCGCAAGCTGGTGGCCGAGGAAAAGAAGTCGAAAGACGACATGAAGAGGCTGGCCAAGAGCGAGAAGCAGTACCGTTCCGAGCTGGCGGCCAAGAAAAAGGAAGTAGACCGTCTCAACAAGGAGATCCAGAAGTTGCTTCAAAGCGCCGTGGCCGAGCAGCAGAAAGACAAGACTCAGGTCGACGCCGCCCTTTCCGACGAGTTTGCCAAGAACAGGGGCAAACTGCCCTGGCCGCTGAAACAGGGCGTCATCGTGGAGCGCTTCGGCGTCCACAACCACCCGGTCTACCCCAACCTGAAACTGCCCGACAATCCGGGCATCACCTTCTCTACCACCAAGGGCGCCGACGTCTACAGCGTCTTCGACGGCGAAGTCCGCAAGATCATCGTCATGCCGGGCTACAACCAGTGCATCCTGGTACAGCACGGCGAATATTTCACCCTGTACTGCAAGCTCGGCAAAGTGAGCGTCAAGAGCGGCCAGAAAGTCAAGACCGGCGACAAGCTCGGATCCCTCGAAACCGACGGCACCAACTCCTCCCTGCATTTCCAGCTCTGGAAAGGCACCACCAAGCAGGATCCCGAAAAGTGGCTGACGCGCTAAACGACCGGGAAAAGGCCGCTGGCGACGTGATAGGCCAGGAAAGCGACCAGCCAGGCCAGAACAAGCGAATGGACTACCGTAAATGCCGCCCATTTCCAGCCCGTTTCTTTTCGGAGCGTCGTAATCGTGGCAACACAGGGGAAGTACAGCAGTACGAACAGGAGAAAGGCAAGGGCCACCGCCCGGTTCATATCCTCACCTTCGGTCATCGCACGGGTAAGAGACTCGTCGTCTTCCGTATGGTAGAGAATGCCCATCGTGCTGACAATGGCTTCCTTGGCCGGGAGTCCCGTAAGGAGGCAGACGTTCAGTTTCCAGTCGAAACCCAGTGGCTTCATCACGGGTTCCAAGCCTTTCCCTATGTCGCACAGATAGGATTCTTCCTTGTATTGTCCGTCCATCGTCCGTTCTCTCGGGAAAAATTCCAGCGCCCAGATAATGACCGATGCCGCCAGGATGACAGTCGTAATCTTGTGAAGATAGTCCGAAGTCCTTTCCCAGACGTGGCTCCATGTACTTCTCAGCGTGGGTTTGCGGAATGCCGGAAGCTCCGACACGTAATCGTCTGCTTCCTTCCGGAACCATTTCGTCCGTTTCATCATGATGGCGAAAAGGATCGACAGCAGCACGCCGGTCAGGTAAATCCCCATCATCACCAGGGACTTGCAGCGGGAGAAAAAGGCGCCGACGAACAGCAGGTACACCGGGATTCTGGCAGAACACGACATAAACGGGATCATCAGCATCGTCAGCGTCCTGTCTTTCGGATTGTCTATGGACTTGGCGGCCATAATGGCCGGCACGTTGCATCCGAAACCGAGCAGCATCGGCACGAAAGACCTGCCGTGAAGGCCGATCCTGTGCATGATCTTGTCCATCAGGAAGGCCGCCCTGGCCATATAACCGGTGTCTTCCAGCAAAGAAAGCAAAACGAAGAGGATAAAGATGTTGGGGAGGAAGGAAATGACGGCTCCGCAACCTTGCACGACGCCATCGACCAGCAGGCTGGTCAGCCAGCCGGAAGGCAGCACGTCCGTCAGCCAGGCGCACAGGAGATCCACGCCGTCTTCAATCCACTGCTGCGGCAATGCGCCGAGGACAAAGGTGGCTTCGAAGACCAGGAAAAGTACCACCAGAAGCAACGGGAGACCGATCCAGCGGTTGGTCAGGACAGCATCTATTTTTTGCAGGAGGGTATGGTCCGAATTGTCTGAACTGTGGTGGAGGGTTTCGACCAGTGCACCGTGGATATAACCGTGACGCGCTTTCCGGATCAGGGATTCCGGGCTTTCATTGAGCTGCTTGGAAAGGGCCTCGGACTCCGCGCGGGCGGTTTCCACAATCCGTGATGACATCGGATATCTTTCCAGGATCGGGGAAATGTACTGCGGATCCTCCAGCAGGCGGACGGCCAGGTAGCGGTCGTGGTAACTGTCGGAAAGCCCGGGTGAATCGGCAATCGCCGCGGTGATCCTTTCGATGGCCTTGTCCACATCCTGGCCATAGGGCACGTGCACGTGTTTCTTGACCGGCTGGCAATAGGTGTTGACGATCAGGGAAAGAAGCCTGCTGAAACTTTCCTCGGTCGTATCCAGAATCGTTGCCGAAAAGCCCATCATTTCGCCGAGGGTCACGTAATCCAGGGAATGCCCGGTAGCCAGAAGGCGGTCGTAACCGGAAAAGGCGAGCACGGCCCTGCAATCCATATCAATCAGCCTGGAAGTGAGCCTGAGGCTGTGCTCCAGGGACATCGAATCGATGATGTCCAACACCACGGAAGGCTTGTTGGAGAGGATCTTCCTGCCGATGTGGACATTAGCTCCGCAAAAGTTTACGAAGCAGATGACGTATTCCCCGAACTCGACCGTCAATTGTCGCCGACCTGAAAAGGACAACATCCCGCCCTCGGGCTCGTGACCGATGACATCGACCACGATGCGCTTGCTTCCCTTCGCAGCCAGTTCACATTCGCTACAATTGAAATTGCAATTCATGAGGCAAAGATCACCGTTTTTTACGGAAGGGGCAATACCAACAAATAGTGATTATTATTATCTTTGCAAAGATATGACCGAAATACTCATCAATGGTACGGTAGACCTGCCCCGCGCGGCGAAGGTTTTCCTGGAGCACATTGGCGACGCCCGCATCATCGCCTTCTACGGGGCGATGGGGGCAGGCAAGACCACTTTCATCACGGCTGTCTGCGAGGCCCTGGGTGTGCAGGACGTGGTCAACAGCCCGACCTTCACCATCGTGAACGAGTACCGCGACCGAGACGATGAACCAGTCTATCATTTCGACTTCTACCGGATCAACCGCCTCTCCGAGGCTCTCGACATCGGCTTGTACGAGTATTTCGATTCAGGCGCCCTGTGCCTGATCGAATGGCCCGAGATGATCGAAGAACTGTTGCCCGAGGATACCCTCAAGGTGCAGATCATGGTGGAAGACGCCCAGACCCGGACTTTGTTATTCTGACCGATATGAAACGCATCCTCCTGCTGACGGCCCTTCTGGTCTCCCTGAGTTCCTGCACTTCCAAACCCGTGCTGAAGGTCTATCCGCCCACGCCGGAAATCCTTCCCGGCGCCACGGACATCGAGGCCTATCTTCCCTTGTTGGAAGGCAAGCGGGTGGCCATCCTCTCCAACCAGAGCGGCATGGTCACTGACAACCGCCATGTGCTCGACACCCTGCTCGCGCTCAACGTGAACGTGGTCTCGATCTTTTCGCCGGAACACGGATTCCGCGGTACGGCCGATGCCGGAGAGCTGGTAGGCAATTCCGTGGACGGGCCGACCGGCGTGCCGATCAGCTCACTCTACGACGGCAAGGGCGGCTATCCCTCCGACGAGTCCATTTCCGAGTTCGACGTGCTGATCTTCGACTTGCAGGACGTCGGCGTCCGTTTCTACACCTATAATGTAACGATGGGCAAGATGATGTATGTCTGTGCGAAGAACAACAAGAAGATGATCGTGCTCGACCGGCCCAATCCCATCGGCTTTCTGGTGGACGGCCCGATCCTCGACCTGAAATACAAGTCCGGCGTGGGCTGGTATCCCATCCCGGTCTGCCACGGCATGACGCTGGGCGAGCTGGCCCTGATGATCAATGGCGAAGGCTGGCTTCCCGAACACCTGAAATGCGACCTGACCGTGATCAAGTGCCGCAACTACACCCACCAGTCCCGCTACGTACTTCCGGTCAAGCCGTCGCCGAACCTGCCCAACATGCGTTCGATCTACCTCTATCCTTCCCTGTGCTACTTCGAGGCCACCCCGGTGAGCCTCGGCCGCGGAACGGATACACCCTTCCAGATGTATGGCCATCCGAACATGAAGGGCTATTCCTTCTCCTTCACGCCCCGCAGCAGGGACGGCGCCAAGGAACCGCCGCAGATGGACCAGCTCTGCTATGGCGTGGACCTGAGCGCAATACCTTCCGACGACGAAGTCCTCGCCGCCGGGATCAATCTCGACTATATCATCGATGCCTACAAGAACCTGCATCTGGGCAGCCACTACTTCCGTTCGTTCTTCGAGTTGCTCATCGGCCGCGACTACGTCCGCCGCATGATCATGGAAGGGGCCACTTCCGATGAAATCAAGGCCACTTGGGCCAATGATGTCATTTTCTTCAAGGAACAGAGAAAACCGTATCTCCTTTATGAAGAATAAACTTTGGATTCTTCTGCTGCTGGCTTTCGGGCTGGCGGCCTGCCAGAACATCGAGCCGGAACCGGATCCCGAACCGGAGCGGGAAGTCGATCCCCCCATCGAAGAACCGGTCGTCGCGCTCAACGAGCGCATCGGCGACGGCCGTCATGTCACGGCGTATGTGACGTATTACGGGTCGCTGACCCCCGATGCCAAGGTGCTGACGCATATCAACTACGCATTTGCGGAGCTATATATGGTCGAAGGTGTCTACCAGGGCTTCAAGCCGCAGGGCAAGCTCGACCGCTTCGAGAGCATCGCCGCGCTCAAGAAAGAACACCCTGAGCTGAAGATCTGCCTGAGCTTCACGCACGGCGTCTCGAATTCTGACAACAAGCAGGGCGGCAGTTTTTCCGCGCTGAGCAAGAGCGTGAACGGCCGGAAGGCCTTCGCGGAGGACTGTCTGGCCTTCCTGAAGAAATACAATCTTGACGGAATCGACCTTGACTGGGAGTTCCCGGGTCTCTCGTGGAGTGGCGCGGAGTGCGACCCTTCCTGCGACGTGGACAATTATGTTCTGCTGGTCAAGCAGTTGCGCGAAACACTGGGAACTGACTACACCATCTCTTATGCCGGCTACTGCATGGACAAGCAGACGGCGACGGGTGGCTGGCGCTATGTCGACATCAAGGGCATGGACCCGTATGTGGACTATGTCAACATCATGACCTACGACCTGGACGAGGCGCCGCACCATCATTCGGCGCTCAGTGATTCGCGGGCCTACAGGGACTGCGAACGGGCGGTCAAAGCCTATCTCAACGCCGGTGTCTCCGCGAAAAAGCTTGTGCTGGGCATCCCGTTCTACGGCCGCCATTCCTGGAGCAAGTCTCCGACCGCCATCACCTACAAGAAAATCCTTGCCCTGGACCCTTATCAATACCGTCGCAACAAATGGGATGCGCAGGCCAACTGCCCCTATGTCGAGACGATGGGCGGAGAATTTTACTGTGGATACGACAATCCCCGGAGTATCGGCATCAAGGGCGAATGGATCCGCAAGCAGGGAATGCTGGGCCTGATGTACTGGGAATACGACCAGGACGACGGCAAGGGTACGCTCCGGCGTGCCGTATGGAATGCAGTAATGACTCAATAACAAAGATATATGGCTGTCATCGGTGTGGATCTGGGCGGAACGAAGGTGTCCGCCGCCTTATTCTCCGACAAGGGCAAGCTGATCAGGAAAGAGTACCGCCTGCTCGAAGGGGCGAGCGGTTCGGCTGTCGGCGTCATCGTGGCGGAGATGGTCGCTTCGCTCCGGGCGCAGCGTTCCGACCTGCCCGTGGAAGCGGTCGGCATCTGCGTGCCGGGTATCGTGTATTCCAAACGTGAGACGGTGTGGGCCCCCAACATCCCGGGATGGGACAACTATCCCTTGAAGAACGACCTCAAGGCGGTCCTGGGCGACCGCTCCATCCGCATCCACATCGCCAGCGACCGCACCTGCTATATTCTGGGCGAGGTGTGGAAGGGCGCTGCGCAGGGCTGTGCCGATGCCATCTACCTGGCGGTCGGCACGGGCATCGGTGCGGGCATCCTGCTCGACGGACGCATCATCCACGGGGCGAACGATATCGTGGGCGCTACAGGCTGGATGGCGCTGGAGCCGCCTTATAAAGAGGAATATATCCCGATGGGCTGTTTCGAGTATTATGCTTCGGGCAATGGCATCGGGCTGCAGGCCAAGAAGCTGTATGGCGATGAAAGCAAGACCAGCTACGATGTGTTTGCCAATTACGGACAGGATCCCATTGCGGCGCAGATCCTCGACAAGGCCATCCAGTTCTGGGGCATGGGTGCTGCCAATCTGGTGAGCCTCTTCAACCCGCAGAAAGTGATTTTCGGCGGCGGGGTTTTCGGACCGGCCG
>JAEEGK010019213.1_pt1 | contig 14678 bp, 11 predicted proteins | sample 8958771 | NCBI WGS metagenome assembly JAEEGK01 (sample SAMN16246547, study PRJNA631951) | gut metagenome | biome: gut microbiome; feature: rumen; material: SC-attached | host: Bos | place: Iran: Karaj | collected 2018-10
CCATTATGAGGTTTGGCGTAACGGCGTCCCGGTGAACCCTCTTCCTTATATTCTCCCTAACGACTATGAAGTCGATTAATTCTCGCTAGCGTTTTTACGCTTGGAGGGGCGCGCCCGAGGAGGGTGCTGTGAAAAATTATGGCTGTTTTGTGCCGGCCTTTGGTTTGGGCTTGGCGCTTTTTTCGGTCACGCATTCGTGTCCGATGTTTGTTGAATTCTATCCTGACCCGAAAGACGTTTCGGACAAGGAAGGGGAATACGTCGAAATCCGTCTGGACGATTTTCGTGCGGAATCGCTTTTTGTGCGGTTTGAGTCCAAGGAGGTTTTGTCGTTTGCGTGGCCGGACGCGGAGCGGTTGGTGCTTGTGCACGATTCGTCGCAATGTGCTGCTCGAACTTCCGCACAAGGCTCGTTGCAGGATTCGCTGCGAAATGAACCGCAGAGTTTGTCGCAAAGTGGATTGCAAAGTGGTTTGCGCAATCAAGATGCGCCGCAGAGTGGCGTTGTTTGCGGCTCTTTAGGGAATACGACGCTTCCGAACTCCAGGGAGTCTGCATGGAAGCTCTGGGCGGGTACATGCGTGGATTCCGTGACGGTACCGCGACCTAAACCCGGAAAAACCATCCAGCGTGTGGGAATGACGGACGAATGGACTTTTGCCGATGGGGCGTCTGGCGTCCAAGATAACATGGAACAGGATTCGCTGATGGTGGCGAGAATGTTTGCTGGTGGAACGTCAGTGTTGCGCGTAACTGAAGTTCATCATTGTCCCGAAGAACCCATGCCGGAGTGGGTGGAACTCCACAATGCGAGTGCGTACGCTTTTCCGCTGGATGCGTTCCGCTTTTGCGACCGTGGTGGCGTTTTGGGCCAAGCAGGGGATTCCATCCGGTCGTTCCAGACTGTGCTTGTGAGTAAGGATACGGCATCACTGAGGGCGGCACTTGGAATTCCCGACATCAAGTTGATTCAAGTGTCGCTTGGTTTTTTGAATAACGTAGAAGGTACGCTGCGTCTCTGTTTCCGCAACGATGTCGTGGATAGCGTTGTTTGGAAGAAGGGGGAGGTTGCGTGTCCGTCGGGCTTCAATCCGCTGACAGGGCGTCGGGAATTTACTCCGGGGTATCAATCGAAAAACACAAAGAAAGTGGGTGCGGCAACTGCTACGAATGCGGTTAGTTCGCAAGACTTGTTGAACGCTCCGTTTACGTACAAGCTTTCTTCTCGAGTTATCTCGAAAAGGGGTAAACCGCTTCGAGTCCGTGTGGAATCTGAAAATGATGTAACGGTATCGCTTTTGGATTCCGCGGGGCGTCGCGTCTGGAAGTCCGTGGTCTCTGCGATGTCGAATGGATGGGTGAATGTGCCAGTTCAGGTTTATCTTGGAATTGGTGTTGGCTATGTCACTTTTTCTGCGGGGGAGTACGAGAATGTTGTCGGTATTCTTGTTCGCCCGTAAGTGGTTCGGTTGTGTTTGGGTATTGCCCATTGTTCTGCTTCTCGTTGCACAGGGAATGGCTTCGGAAGGCCGTGCCTCGTTCTCGTCGCTTCTTTCGGGCGGGACCTCCCCGAAGGGGCTTGGCGGCTTCTATTCGTCTCCTGCGCGTTTTGCAGAAGGCGCCTATGGCGTGTCGTATTACTGGATGGACGATGTTGACGAAATTTCGTGGAACTTGTCGCTCGACTTTGGAAGCGACGCGTATCGCGTGGGGGCTTTTGTCAGCTACCAGTCCATGGATTCCCTATACCGGAATTCTTATTCGGAAGTGTCGTTTGCAAAGACATGGGCCCATGCTGCAGTGGGAATGAGCTACGGATTGGATATGGAGTGGATTCCTGGCAGCGATTTCTGGGCGCGTCATCGGTTCAAGTGGGGTATTGATTATTGTTGGCGGAAAATCTCGGTGGCGGGGCTGTTGAGCGGGTTCTTGGATGAAGGCGTTTCGCCAACCGTGGGCGTCCACTGGGATTCGGACGATGCGATTGCCGCTTTTGCAGAAAGCGATTTTGACTACCTGTACGTTGGAGCCGTTTTTCGATGGAAGTTCTTGGATTTCGTGACGTGTTATCGTTTTCCGGATTTTGCGGTCGCAATTCAGCTGTCTGTTCGGTGTGGACGATTTGGTGCCTCGTATGCACGGGGGTTCCATCATAATTCTTTAGGATGGAATGGCGTCCATGTATCGCGATGGATTAGATGAAAGAGAAAAAATAAACTAAATTTGCATGTATGAAAAGAGTCGTCCTTCTGCTGCTTGTTCTGTCTATTTTTTCTGTCGCCAAACCGGTGAAGCATACATCGCAGAAAAAGCAAACGAAGGTCGAGACCGTAGAGTCCGCTTCATCAGAAGATGTGGCGGAGTCGGCAAGTGCGGCTGAATCGTCTGTGAATACCGAGGCCTCGGAAAAGGGTAGTTCTGCTGGGGAAGAATCCCTTGTCGATTCGACTTTTACGTTGTACATACACCCGATGAATTTTATCGCCCCTTACTCGCACTTTTGGGGCGGCTTCAATGTTCCGAGTGGGCTTACCGACTATCCGTCGTTGAACTTGACTCTCGAATGGAAGCTTTTTGAAAAATCGTCCTTGGTCACGATGCCGCATTATGTGCGGGTTGATCGCTCTAGTGATGGTTACAAGATTTACGATATCGGTTTGCAGGAAAGCTATCGCTGGTATGGCGTTGGCGGCAGGTGGCGGTATCTTGAGGCTGGGCTGCTCTTGAGTCATTTGCACGTCAAGTCGGATAATGACGGACGTTTTGACGGCTGGCTGTATGGCTTTATGATCAATGGTGGCGTCAAGAAAATCTTGAATGGTGGCGAAAGCTTTTTGGGCCGTTTTGCCCTTTCGGTGGATGTCGGGATTGGTTATATGTGGACTAGCGACTTTGAAGCGGAACGCGACAGGGCTTATTTCAAGATGGACAAGGGCTTTGTCATTGACGTGAACGCCGCGTTCGGATTCCAGATATAATTAGTAGACAGTAGGAAGTTAGAAGTAGGAAGGGGGCTTCTTACTCGTCATATTCTTCTTCAGGTTTAATGAAGAAAACGAAAAGACCTCTCTTTCGAGAGGTCTTTGTCGCGGGATAGACGAGGCTTGAACTCGCAACCTCCGGCGTGACAGGCCGGTGCTCTAACCAAAATTGAGCTACCACCCCAAATCGTTTCCGATTTTCGGTAGTGGACGATAACGGATTCGAACCGCTGACATTCTGCTTGTAAGGCAGACGCTCTGAACCAGCTGAGCTAATCGTCCGAAGTGTTACTTATCTTTCTTCTTGTCGCTGTAGAGGATTCCGAGAGGAATGACTACAACGTATGCAATCGTCAAGATAATCGGTGCAACCGAGAGACTTACCGGATTATCTGCCGGGCCTGTGGCAAGGCAAAGAAAACCGATAAAGAGTAGCAAAATGCCAACGCCAATAAGAATGAGATTCTTTTTATTTAACATTTTCTACGACCTCAGGTTTACGAGCCAAATATACAAATATTCATGTCTCTGTCAACCGAAAAACAGCGTTATTCGCAAAAAAAATGAAATTTTTTCTTTAATGAACTGAGGCTTGAAAAATGAATTTGAATCTATGCTTGATATCCAAATATGAAGAACTCAGTAACAAATTCCTTTACATGGTTCTCCGACTTCTGAGCTCGGATGGACACTGAAAAAAAACGAAAAGACCTCTCTTTCGAGAGGTCTTTGTCGCGGGATAGACGAGGCTTGAACTCGCAACCTCCGGCGTGACAGGCCGGTGCTCTAACCAAAATTGAGCTACCACCCCAGTGGTTTTGTTGTAGGGTCTTTCAACCGAACGACCCAAATATAAAAAGATTTAATTCGTGTGTCAAGGGATATGGGCTTTTTTCTTTAAATTTTTTTGTTTTTTTGAATAAAAGGAGATGCCTGCTCGGTGGCAGGCATGACATTCTATCGTCTATAACTAATGACCAATGACTAACCACTGACTACTAACTACTAACCACTAACTACAAACTACTAACTACTAACCACTGACCACTCGTCTAACGTTGACCGGGGTACTTCACTCGTGTATGGTATGTTCCATCCAGACTGTGGAGGAACGCTTCTTCGAGTTTGAAAAGTTCCTTTACGGACAAATTGCTTTCGTTGAACTGCCCGTCCATAAATTTGTCTAGAATCGTTTTGTGGATCATGGATTCGAGAGCTTCGGAGGAAGTGTCCGTCATAGAGCGGCTTGTGGCTTCGATGATGTCTGCCAACATGAGAATAGCGGTTTCCATGCTTTGTGGCTTGGGCCCCTTGTAACGGAAATCCTCTTCCTTGACCTCTTTTCCATTTTCCTTGGCGAGTTCTTTTGCCTTGTGCAAGAAATACTGGATGAGCGTTGTTCCATGATGTTCCAGAATCCCGGAGGCGACCAGTTCAGGAATCTTGTATTCCTTGGCAAGGAGTGCACCCTGCGAGACGTGTCCCGTGATAATCTTGACGGACTGGTACGGATCCAGGTTGTTGTGCGGGTTTACGCCTTGTTTCTGATTTTCAGTAAAGTATTCTGGGCGCATCGTCTTGCCGAGATCGTGGTAGAGCGCCATGACGCGGACGAGGAGCGAGTTCGCCCCGATTGTTTCGGCGACGCCTTCGGCGAGGTTCGAAACTTGGATGCTGTGGTGGAACGTACCCGGTGCAAGTTCTGAAATGCGCTTGAGGGCCGGCCTGTTGAAGTCGGACATTTCCATGAGCGTGAGTACGGTCGTGATGCTGAATACCTTTTCGAGGACGTGAATCAAGAGCACGGAAGCGACTGCTGTAAAGACGATGATATTTGCGCTTGCGGCGATGAGCGTCTGGTAGAATGTGACAAAGTTGATTCGGTTGCGGAGAAGGAGCATTATGCTGATGGCAAGTGCGGCCGCAATAACGCCTATAATCATGCTCCATGCAATCTGAACGCGGTAGCGTATGCGGAACAGCGGCGAAATCACGGCGATGTTCACGATGAGACTTGTCAGCGTCGCGGCGAGATCGTAACCGTTCAAGATGCCGAAAAAGCCGGCGGAGAACGTGGCAAAGGCAATCCCCATGCGGCAATCGTAGAGGATTGTTGCAATGACGGGCGTGAAGGTTATCGGGTACAGCCACATGAAATCCACGGCGTCAGGGAGAATGCTGTCCGGTTTGTTGAGAGTCCCGGAAAGGTTGTGGACGGCCCAGAAGGCTAGGAGTTGCAACAGAGTGAGGAAGAACAGGCTCCATAGCTGGCGTGGCGTCCTGAACATGGTGCGTGTCGGCATATAGAAGCAGAATGCAATAAGGAGCGTGATAATGATGATGAATACGAGAACATTTCCGTATGGGGTGGTGAGCTTCTTTGCGTTTTCTTCGCTCTGTTGCGCCATCTGGAGGGCGTCGATTTTTTCAAGGATTTCCTTGGTGATGGGAGCGCCTTGAGTCACGATTTCCATGCCGCGCGGAACCATGCCCTTGATGAGCGTTACTTTGTTGCTAGCATCGAGTCTTCGCGCTTCGGTTTCTTTTTCGAGATAGAAAATGTTCGGACTTGTAAAGACGTAGAGCGCTTCGTAGAAGGCGCTCTGCAATCCCTGTTCCACGGAAAACGCACGCTGCAACTGGCTGAACGCTTCGTCGATGCGGCGCTGCATGGGCTGTATTTCGCTGATGTCTATCGTGTTTTCTTCGTTGTCTTTGATGAGCGAAATAAAGGGCTTATTGTAAATGAGGCTCTTGACGTTCTTGATGTTGTAGTTGTTGCAGAATAGCGAAACTTCTGTTTCTGTCTTGGCGAGAAGCGTGTTCGATACGCCTTTCTGCATCATTTGGTAGAACACGGACATCAAGGAGTCGCGGGCGACTGCGTTTGTGCTGAGCGGCTTGATGGCGGTAATGGAAAGGCGCTGCTTTAGCTGGTCGTAGATGCGGGATGCTTCTTGGACTTTCGCTTGGATGGACGGGTCGCTTCCGTCGTCCTTGCTTGCGCTGATGACGGCTTGCATCTTTCCGTATTGTTCCAGCTTTTTCAGATACTGTTCCAGTTCACGTAAAAGGCGCGTTGTTTCGTCGGAGTTGAATTCGAAGATGGCATTCACCTTTTCGGCAGCGCGTGCTTTTTCGTTCTGGATTTCCTGTTCGGTTTTCGGGACTTCGAACTTGAACGGAGCGACAATCGTTCTAGAACTCAGTTGCCCCAGGTGCGGACGTTCGGCCTGGAGGGCGATGTTCTTGTCGGGGAACAATAGAATGGCGATGAGGATCAAGAGAATCCATGCAATAATCAAATGAATTTTTTTCTCTTTCTTGTTCATTTAATACCCTTCTATTTTTTAAGCTCGTTCTGTTCGTAAGCTAGCAAAATGTCTTTGACTAAATGATGCCGTAGGACGTCGGTAGCGCTAAATTCGACTTCTGCGATACCGTGAATGCCCTTGAGAATTTTCATGGCGTGTTCCAAACCGGAAACTTGACCCTTGGCGAGATCGACCTGACTGGTGTCGCCGGTAATAATTGCCTTGCTGTGGGGCCCGAGACGGGTGAGGAACATCTTCATCTGGGCGGTTGTCGTATTTTGGGCTTCGTCCAGGATGATGAAAGCGCGCTTCAACGTGCGACCGCGCATATAGGCGAGCGGGGCAACTTCGATGGCGCCGGTCTCTTCGTAGCGGCGCAGCTTTTCTGCCGGCAGGAGTTCTGAAAGGCTGTCGTGGATGGGGCGCAGGTAAGGCGCAATTTTTTCCTTGAGATCGCCGGGCAAAAATCCGAGGGATTCGCCGGCTTCGACGGCTGGGCGTACAAGGCAGATGCGTTCGGCTTCGCCGCGTTCGAGACTGGCGACTGCAAGCGTCACGGCGAGGAACGTCTTTCCGGTACCGGCAGGGCCTTTCGCGAAGATGATGTCGTTCTTTTCGACTGCCCTGACCAGTTCAGCCTGTGCGGGAGTCTTTGCGGAGACGCTGATTCCAAACCTGTTCCTGAAGACGGGGCTGTCGGGGATGGGTTCGGTTACAGGTGTTTCTTTTGGCCCGAGCATGCGTTCGAGCTGGTGTGCGTCCAGAATTTCGCCATTGCGTGCAGCGATTTTCAACTGATCAAGGACCGCAAGTACGCCCGACATGTCGGCGTCGTCGAGGGGGACGATGTCTAGCCCTGGAAGACGGGTGCGTATCTCAACGCAAAAACGGCTCTCCAGTAATCGGAAAACCGTTTCACGTTCGCCTGAAATAATTCGCTTCAGGTTGTCTGATAGTGAGTAATGCCTTACACTACTCTTCATCGCCTGAGGCCGGCTGCTGGATCGGAAGACCAAGCTTGGTCCTTGCATCGAAGATTTCCTTGCGGAGCTTGTGGTTGTCTTCGTTTGCGGCAGAAGCTTCATCCTGGGACTTTTTTAAAGTCTTTTCGGTGATGACTTCCTTGGGCGGTTCCTTTTTCACCTGAGCAACGGGCTTGGCAGATTCAGTCTGGGTTTCGTTGTAGCCCGTGTAAGAAGAGGTGTTGTCAGAAGAGGTTTCAGTGCTTCCCGTGTAGCTGCCGGTATCGCTGCTACCGGAGTCGTTGGACGAACCTGCGCAGGCAGTGAAAAGTGCTACAGAGAGGGATGCGAGAACTAATTTCCATTTTTTAAGAGACATTATTTAAGCTCCATTCTAGTCTTTGATGGCTAAAATATATATAGTTGTGACAAAAAAAATGTTAAAAAAGGTAAAAATTGACGATGCAATCACGAAAAAATGATTTTCATGCCTATTCTCAGGTTTTTTTGTCATCAAAAAGTTACGATTCAAAGAAAATTTATGCGAAAAGACGCAATTTCTTAATGAATAAATTGGATTCGTTTTGCGTATTCGCGGGAATGCATGTTGAACCGGGGGGCGAGGAGGCCTTTGTTCAAACATGGACCCGGTTTGTGCAGGATCCGGCATTCTTATATATGACAGGCGTGAACGAGGCTGGGTGTTATCTCGTCTTGGACCCGCGGAAGGGCCGCTCGACGCTTTTTGTTCCGAAAAAGGACCCTTTCAAGGAGTTCTGGAACGGCAAGCGACTTGGGTATGTGGATGGTGAAAACGAAGTCGCTCGCGTGACGGGCGTGGATGATGTTCTTCCGATTGATGCGCTTTGGAATTTTATCGAGAAACTCGCCGTGGAATACGGGAGCGGTAAGAACGCCGTGGATCATGCTTTCGCTTTCTATTATGAAAAGTTCAAGGGCGACCATAACGAAAAACTCAAGAACGACATGAAGAAGGTGCTCCGCCGCTATAAGATGGATGTGAAGAGCTGCGCCGATTTGCATTTCGAAGACCGCCTGGTGCTGGAACCGGAGCGAATCCACGATGCGCGTGTGGCGCAACAGATTACGGACGAAGCGTTCCGTGCTCTGCTCTCTGCGATGAAAACGATGAAGACCGAACGCGATGCGGCGCTGTTCTTGAACTACGAGATGCAACGCCGTGGCGACGGGGACCTTGCGTTCCCGACGATTGCTGCCGGCGGAAAAAACGCCTGCTGCTTGCATTACGTCAAAAACGACGAGGCGCTACGCAATGGTGAACTTGTCCTGTTCGACTTTGGCGTGCGGTTCGGGACGCTCCATAGCGATATTTCGAGGACCATCCCCGTCAACGGCAAGTTTGACCCTCTTCAAAAAATGTTGTACGAAATCGTGCTGGAATCTGCAAAAGTCTATCAGCGCGTGGTGCGTCCGGGTGTTTCGCTCAAGGAAATCGGCATGATTTGCTGGGAGTTTATCGTGATGGAACTGGAACGCCGCCTGGTGAAAGAAGCTAAGGGTTCGTATAAACTATTGTACGAAAAACGTCCGCATGGCGTGAGTCATTTTATTGGGGAACATATCCATGAAGGGGACCCGGGTTCCCGTTCCTTGGATGTGGTCTTGAAACCGGGAATGCTTATTTCTTGTGAGCCGGGATTGTACGGAAATTTTAGTGCGACAATTGACGGCAAACGTTACCGTGAGAATATCGGAATCCGTATAGAAGATGATTTAATTATTACAAAAAATGGTTTTGAAAATATATCGGAACATATTCCGCGTACAGTCAACGAAATAGAAGCTTTAATGAACTGATTTTGCTATTTTTGGTACAATAAACATTTGGCTAAAAAGGGCATTATAAATGTGGAAAGTTAAGGGTGCTACAAGATTCTTCCTGTCGATTCTAGCGACGGCTTTTGTACAGGCAGGTGTCTTTATCTATGCCCAGAAAATTTTGTCGGGTTCGTTTTTCGCTCAGAATGGACTAATCTGGCAGAGTTTCATGCTGCAAATTTTCTTTATCGCGCCATACGTCCTGATGGTGTTCTTTGCCGGGTTCTTCACCAATAAGTTCTCGAAGAACAAGGTGATGGCGTGGTCGTCGCTTGTGATGACGCTATTCGTCATAGCGCAGTCGGTGCTGGTGACTGTCGATTACCCGCGAATCGCCTTCTGGCTTTCGATCGGGCTGAGTTGCGGCTTTGCAATACACAGTGCGGCGAAGTACGCTATTATTAAAGAGATGTTTGGCGTCCGGAATTTGAGCTACGCCAATGCATTCCTCCAGATTTTTGGCCTTTGCGGCATTATCGCGGCTACGTGGTTTGCTGTTGTCGGCGTGAACCTCATCAATCTCGATCAGGTAGTCTCTTATGAAGCTGTGCGTCGCATTACCTCGAAGTCGGTGGTGATTCCGTGGATCCTCACTGCGGTGAGCGTGCTCGGTACGGTCGCCAACTTCCTTATTCCGCGCGTAAAGTACGAGGACCAGAAAACGAGTCTCAACAAGGTGCGCCGTCATCTGAGCCTTGGCTTCCGCGTGCCTACGCTCCGTGCATCCATCATCGCCCTTTCGATGTTCTGGGCCTTGGCGCAGGTTTTTGTGCTTGTCTATCAGGATGTTTCGGGTTCTTCTACGGTCAACATGATGCAGGACTACATGTCTTTTGCCATCGTGGGTCTCATGATCGGAACGATTGTCGCAGCTCATTTTTCCAAGGACTTTATCGAATCGGGCTTTGTTCCGCTTGGCATGTTTGGGGCTTCGATTTGCATGTTCCTTGTGCCGTTCCTGGTCCATCCGGTGGCTCTCGTTTTGCTCTATTCCCTGACCGGTTTCTTTGGCGGTCTCATCCTTGTGCCGGTCAATGCGCTGTTGCAGTATAATACGCGCCCGAACAACTCCGGTTCCGTCCTTGCGTTTGCGAACATGATTCAGGCTCTTGTGCTTCTCGTGTTCCTTTTCGTGTTCACAACGATGGTTCGCTACACGGATATCCGGCCGCAGTACTACTTTATTGGCCTTGCCGTTATTTCTGTAGGCGTGTTCATTTGGTCCATTTACAACTTGCCGCAAGCGTTGCTGCGCACTTTGCTCCGTTTTGTATTCAGCCGTTACAGGATTCGCGTTTTGAACGTGCAGAACATCCCGAACGAAGGTCCGATTCTTCTCGTCGGTAACCACCACAGCTTTATCGACTGGGCTATGGTGCAGATGGCCGCTCCTCGTCCGCTTTGCATTGCTAGCAACAAGGACCATTTCGACAAGTGGTATTTGCGTGCTGTGCTCAAGCGTCTAGGCATGATCCGTATCGATAATCGCAATCCCAAAATTGCGATGGACAAAATTCACGAAGCGCTCCTTGCGGGTAAAGCCGTCGTGATATTCCCGTCGGGCGAGGTGTCCAAGTCTCCGCATGTGGAACCGTTTACGATTGATTATTCGTCTGCGGTGGAAGGGACGGATGCCCAGGTGATTCCGTTCTACATCCAAGGTCTTTGGGGCAGTAACTATAGCTACAGTTCCTCGAATATGTTCGGTGCCTCGGCTGAACGTTCTGTGACTGTTGCCTTCGGCGAAGCGCTCCCGGCGGATACGCCTCCTAACGAAATCCGTGCGATTATTCGCCGCATTTCTATTGATGCCTGGAACTATGCCGTTTCGTTTGTCCATCCGATTGCCGATAGCTGGATTCGCACTTACAAGAAGTACGTGAAGAACGGGCCTGCCATTTATAGCCCGGACGGTGCGCATTTCTCCGGTTACAAGCTGATGGGCGCCGTGATGGCATTCCGTGGCTACCTCAAGAAGACGCTTGGCAAGCATGAGCAGAACGTGGGCATTATGCTTCCGCCGAGTCCTGCCGGTGTGATTGTGAACCTTGCTCTTTGGGTGATTGGCAAGACAAACGTGAACTTGAACTACACGTCATCTGTCGATAACGTAAAGTTCTGCTGTGACCGTGCGGAATGCTCGACCGTCATTACGAGCCGCCAGTTTGTGCAGAAATTGAAGGGCCGTGGAAACGACTACTCCCAAGTGGCATCGGATAAGGTGCGTTTGCTCTATGCCGAAGATATCATGAAGGAAATCCCGAAGGCGAAAATTGCCGCGTTCCTTGTGCTTTGCATGGTCATGCCGAGTTGGCTTATCCGTCTCTTGTTTGTGAAACATCGTTCCATGGACGACAATGCGGTGATTGTGTTCAGTTCCGGTTCTGAAGGAACACCGAAGGGTGTGGAACTGACTCAGCGCAACATGATGGGCAACATCCAGCAGCTCGCTTGCATCTTGAATGTGAGCCGTGGCGATGTGATGCTTTCGGAACTTCCGCTGTTCCATAGCTTTGGCCTTACGGTGACGACGCTTTTGAACCTCACGGAAGGCTGCCCGATTGTGGCTGTGGCTGACCCGACTGATGTTAAGACAATGTCTCGCGTTTGCGCGGAATTCAAGGTGACTATCATGGTGGCGACCCCGACGTTCTTGCGTGCGTTCACAGTGAGCCGTTATGTGCATCCGTTGATGTTCAAGTCCGTGCGTATTATCATTGCCGGTGCCGAAGCTCTCCGCCCGGAACTGGCGACGGCCTTCCGCCTCAAGTTCGGCAAGGAAATTTACGAAGGTTACGGCTGCACGGAAACTGCACCGGTCGCCTCGGTCAACACGGAAAATACGTTGTTCGATGACTATACGACTTTGCAGGTGAACAACAAGCCGGGAACGGTGGGCCCTGCGCTTCCGGGAACGCAGTTCCTGATTGTCGATCCGGAGACGAACGAACCTTTGCCGACGGGCGAAGCGGGCATGATTCTCATTGGCGGATGCCAGGTGATGAGGGGCTACCTCAAGGATGAAGACCGCACGAAGAGCGTAATCGTGCAGAAGGACGGTGTCCGCTATTACCGCACGGGTGACAAGGGTTATCTCGATGAAGACGGCTTCTTGACGATTGTGGATCGCTACAGCCGCTTTGCAAAGCTCGGTGGCGAAATGATTAGCCTTGGTGCTGTCGAAAAGAGAATCCAGGATACGCCTGTGTTGCAGGGCTGCGATTACGTTGTTACGGCTATTCCGGATGCGACCAAGGGCGAAAAGATTGTTCTTTTGTACCAAGGTGAAAAGGATCCGAAGGACGTGCTCTCGGAATTGCGCGCAAGCGGCATGCCGCCTTTGATGCTCCCGTCTGCCGCGTTTAACGTGGATGTGATGCCGAAGCTCGGGTCTGGCAAGGCTGACTTTGTCACCGCAAAGAAGATGGCGAAAGAACTGGTGGAGAAGAAATGAGTTCCAAGTTTTGAGTTACTAGTTACTAGAGATGTTCTTGTTGCAATTTCTAGTAACTAATAACTAAATTCTAGTAACTAGCCCGAAGGGCAGAGTAACTATTAACTAGTAACTATTAACTAAATTCTTGTAACTGCGGTTTTGTAGAAAGGAAAACGAATAAATGAAAAGTTTAACCCCTGTACGTACTGCGCGATTAATCGCATCGCTGATTGCCTTTCTTGGAATGTTCGCGTTTGGTGTGGAACGTGTGCTCACGAAGGTCTTGGCCTTGGCAAATCACGGCGTGCAGATGGGGCTGAACCGTTATTCAAATTCCTTTACGGGCCGTTTTGCGGCTTCCAATTTTTCGGATGACAAGAACCTCTTGATTCTCCTCCGCCAGGCGAAGGATTTGTTGCCTACAGCGGACAAGGCGTTGCTCGTTCTATTCATTGTGAGCATTGTTCTCTTTATCGTGGCCGCTTTTGGAATCGCGTTCCCGAAGCAGTTCTGCCATATACTTGTCTCGCTGAAACTTCTCAAGTGGCAAGACGGGGTTGTGGTAAACGGTGTGCCTGTAATCGGTTCGTCGGATGGAGACATGCCGATTTTTAAGAAATTCAAGAAACTTTGCGGTAAAGTTGTCGCGTTCTTGAAACGGATTCCTTTAAAGTACTGGATTTTTGCTGCATGTTCGCTTGCGTTTGTTTTAATTCTAGTATTTGGTGTGCGTGGTTGCTCGGTTGGCAATGTCTTTGGAAATACACAGGATGTTACTGATGATTTGACGGAACAGACTTTGTACTACATCAACGCGCAGAAGGCCTACTTTGCCAAAAATAATACTGTAGGTGGCCCGAAAGCGCTCAAAATGCCAGACTCCCTCACAACGGATTATTTTACTTACCGCATGACGGGGAGCCGTTTTACGGCAACTTTGAACAAAAACATCAAGGAATGTCCTGCGGGGAGTCGCTGGATGGTGAGTGCATCGACCAAAGGAATCTTTAGCATCGATTTGGTGTTGTTCCGTACGGCGCCCAAGGACACGAATTGCGTATTTATCCAGCCGGAATTTAAGAAACTGGGCCGATAAGTTTCTGCATGGAACGGGGCCTAAATTGCGTATGATCCGTTTATTGCTTCTCTGCCTTTTCCTACTGGGATGCTATACGGCTCATACCGATTATATGTACGGAAAATTTCCGATTGACGACGAGGCTCGCGCTAACCTTGACGATGCTTTCGCTCGGTATTTGAATTACTATTCGGAACTAGATTCGTCGCGCGATGGTTATTACTTGGTTTATACTCGTGGGTGGGATGCTGTCGATGTGGGCAATGATTTCCTCTTCTTTTACGACAAAAGCGATTCCATAACGTTGTGCCCGTTTCACCTTCGATGCCAAAAGTATGAATTCAAGAAAGGAGACTTCCCGACGGAAGACCTTGAGAGAGCTCAACCCTTATTCCCAAAAGGGAGCGGCGATGTTGCCAGCAGGATATACGGCTATAGAAAGGATTTTGGAAAAAAGCGGTATTATAAATTATATCAGATGGATGCTTGCCATGGAGATTCCGCTTGTGTGGAAAAATGGGAACACTCCATACAGGAAAATGCGGAACAGTACAATTTGAATGGCATACTTCTTAAAAGATTCGAGCAAATTGTATCAACCCTGTATGAGGATAAGTAGTTTCTGCACGGTTTTTTCCGCTTTTGCATAAAAAAGGATATATTACATTATATCCGGCGTGGGTGTGTCGGATTTTTTGGAGTGAATCATGAGATTGGACTGTATGTTGGTTGGGATTGCGCTCGCGGCGATGGGGCCGAGCGCTTTTGCCGTTGAATGGGTTCCGCAGTGTGAAAGCAATGGCTTTACGCTAATCCGTTCTTCGGAACATTTCGAAGTTTGCAAAAAGCCGACGACCGACGATGGCAAGGCGAATAATGTTTCCATTCCGACGTCGGATGCCGAGGGCGTTCTCCAGTCGCTTGAAAAGGTCTATTCATTCTATATCGATTCGCTCGGGTGGATGCTTCCGTTCCCGAAAAGTCCGGACAGAAAACTCAAAAGCAACATTTACGTGTTCGACAACTCTGTGATGGCTGCCCTTTACG
>JAEEGK010019214.1_pt1 | contig 14678 bp, 11 predicted proteins | sample 8958771 | NCBI WGS metagenome assembly JAEEGK01 (sample SAMN16246547, study PRJNA631951) | gut metagenome | biome: gut microbiome; feature: rumen; material: SC-attached | host: Bos | place: Iran: Karaj | collected 2018-10
CGGATCACATCAAATCCGCTGTTGTTATTGTACAGTTCCGTAGGCTGCGGGTCTGTCCAGTGTTTTCCTTCATCATCCGAAACGCTGCTGTAAATATAGCCTTCCGTGCTGCGCATATACATGTGCAGCCTTCCTTTGTCCTGCCAGATGACCGGCTGAATCACGCCGCGCCCGTTAAAGCTCTGGGCGCTGAGAGGCGGCAGTTCGGAAGCCGTTACCGGTTCTGTCTGCCCGTGTTCCCCTGCTTCCGGCATATTAAGCGCCAACAGGTTCAGTCCCAGTAACGCGGTACGGTTCCAGGTGATGCCGTAATTATCGCTGTAATCACAGAAGCACTGCCACTCGCCCCGCTCAATGCTCCCCCCCGCGCAGATACGCCCGGAAGGAAGGAGGATGGGTTTTGTCCGCACCGGCCCGCGCCCTCCGGTAGAGTCGCCCGGCACCAGCGGACGGGGATGTCCCCAGTATACCGGGTCCGTCCGGCTCAGCATGACCATGGTCTTCCAGTCCGCAATTTTATTCCCGGTTTTGAAAAACAGCAGCACATGCTCGTGCTGGACCAACAGCACCGGGTTCCAGCATGCCTCCGGCATGTTCGTGATGCAGACCGGTTCCGTCCAGTCGCAGGATACCTCCAACGTTTCCTGCACACGACCGTCATGGATATGCTCCCGGCCGTTGTCCTGCTTTTTCTCTTTCACCGCAGTATAACGGGGTCTGCCTACAGAGAAATAAATCTCCGTATCCGCCGCGCCTTCCCGGCTGCCGCCAAACCAGACGCACAGCAGGGAACCGTTTGGCAGCGCCGTCAGACAGCTGCCGTGGCACATGGGTGTGGGCAGTGTTTTGCATATCAGTTGTTTAAACAAAAAAGGTCACACCTTTCCTTGTTCATTGCTATTCCTATTTTACCATTTCATCAAAAAAATCGCAAAAAAATACGGGGCTTCGGTATAAAACCAAAGCCCCGTTTCACAAACTCAGGTATCAGCCAGGCAGTCCGTCTGCGCCTTGGATGGAAATGGATTGCGCTTTACTATACAGGCAGTCACTCCGTTTAAACACGGACCGCAACCGGTTCGTTATTTGTTTTTCTGATAGAATTCTTCCATGAACTGCGCCAGCGCTTCACAGCCTGCCAGCGGCATGGCGTTGTAAATGGAAGCCCGGATACCGCCTACGCTGCGGTGCCCTTTCAGTCCGCCCAGCCCGCGCTGTTTTCCTTCCTCCACAAATTTTGCTTCCAGTTCTTTGGAAGGCAGGTTGAAGGTCACGTTCATGATGGAACGGCTGGCCTTTTCCGCCCGGCCTTTATAAAATTCCGGATACTTGTCCAGCAGCGCATACAACAAAGCCGCTTTTTTCCGGTTCACGGCTTCCATAACCGCCAGGCCGCCCTGCTTCTTCAGCCACTTTGCCACCTTACCTACGATGTAGATGGCAAATACCGGCGGCGTGTTGTACAGGGAATCCTTATTCAGTATGGTCTCATAGTTCATCATGACGGGCAGCTTTTTGTCGCGGCCTGCCACGTAATCTTTCTTCGCAATGATCAGCACCACGCCGGCGGGCCCGATATTCTTCTGTGCTCCGCTGTAAATCAGGGAGAACTTCTCTACCGGGAAAGGACGGGACAGAATTTCCGAAGACATATCCGCGATCAGGGGCACATCTCCCGTTTCCGGATAGGCAAAATACTCCGTGCCTTCAATGGTATTGTTGCCGGTAATGTGCAGGTACGCGCAGTTTTCCGGCAGCTTCACTTCTTCCGGATGGGGCACCCGGTCGTAGCCCCGGTCTTTGGAGCTGAACACCTTCACCGCCTTGCCTACTTTTTCCGCTTCTTCAAAGGCTTTGTCGGAAAAAGAACCGGTGTCGGAATACGCCGCCGTCATCCCTTCTTTCAAAAAGTTGCAGGGCACGCAGCTGAACTGCAGGCTGCCGCCGCCTCCCATAAAGAAGATGCCGTAATCCTCCGGCAGATTCAGCAAATCTTTTATATCCTGTTTGGTTTCTTCCAGCACTTTTTCAAAAGCAGGGCTGCGATGGCTGATTTCCAGGATGGACATCCCGGTATTGTTAAAATCCAGCAGTTCCTCCTGTACTTCTTCCAGTACTTCCAGAGGCAGGGCCGCAGGGCCCGCGTTAAAATTGAATATCCGGCTCACGTTGATTACTCCTTTTCACAAACTATTATTAATTAAACTATTATTAATTACTGTAAATCTTCCAGCAAATGCACCACCATGCCGTCTCTTAATTTGGGTTCAAACCAGGTGGACTTGGGCGGCATAATCTGGCCCGCGTCTGCAACGGACATGACTTCCTGCATCAGGGTGGGGTACATGGAGAAGGCCACGGCAAATTTGCCGCTGTCCACCTTACGTTCCAGTTCCTCCAGGCCCCGGATGCCGCCCACAAAACCAATGCGGTCATCCGTGCGGGGGTCGCCGATTTTCAGGACCGGCGCCAGCAGATTGTTTTGCAGAATGGAAACATCCAATGCGGCAATCGTATCCTTCGGGTCAAAGGTACCCTCTTTGGCTCTCAGTTCATACCAGCGTCCCGCCAGATACATGCCGAAGGTGTGGCGCTTCTCCGGATGATACGCTTTTCGCATGGGCTTAATCAGGAACTTCTCTTCCACGGCCCGCATGAACGTGATTTCACTGTAACCGGCCAGATCGGCAACAACACGGTTGTAGTCCAGTATCTCCATCATGTTATCGGGGAAGATGACGGCCTGGAAGTACTCATATTCTGCATTCGCATCCTTTACGCCCGCTTCCTTTTCCCTTTGGTCCGCCACGCGCATGGCGCCGGCGCAGCGATGATGGCCGTCCGCAATGTAAAACGCGGGTACCGCCTCAAAGAGACGGGTGATCTCACGGACCTGCACCGGATCGTCTACCACATACAGGGTATTGCGCACGCCGTCTTCGGCGATAAAGTTGATGACCGGTTCCCGCTCCGCCATCAGCTTCAGGATGTATGAGCTGATTTCCGGACGCTGTCGGTAGGTCAGGAACACCGGACCTGTCTGGGCTTTTGTCACGGTAATGTGACGTACCCGGTCCTGCTCCTTTTCCGTGCGGGTCAGTTCGTGCCGACGGATGGTGCCGTTGCGGTATTCTTCCACCGCTGCCGTTGCCACCAGTCCGATCTGGATATGCTGGTTCATCCGCTGCCGGTAAATATAAAAGCAGGGCGTCTTATCCTGTTTCATTTTGCCGCTGGTAACATAGCTGACCAGATTTTCCCTGGCCTTTACGTAGACTTCATCACTGTAGGGGTCTGTACCTTCGGGCAGCGTGGCTTCCGATTTGGTTACTGTTAAAAAACTGAATGGATCCGCCGCGATTTTTGCGCGGGCTTCTTCCGTGTCCATTACGTCATAGGGCAGCGATGCGATTTTTGCCGCCAGTTCCAATTCCGGTCTCAATCCTCTGAAAGGTCTTACCGTTGCCATAGAAAAACCTCCTGTATAAAACTATAAACACCGTTCTCAGGAAAAGCATTCGCAAAACCGTGCATGATTGCTATTCCATGGACTCACTCGCCAGTGGCTTCGAAACTTGGGGCTACGCCCCTCAGACAGTCTCGCCACGACGGCTCATTTCGTCTCATGGAATGACGCAATTATTCCCGATGTTTTGCTCATTTCTTTTCCTGAATTGTAGTTCATTATTATTTCAGCTAATATCTAATTATAGTAGTAAATAGAAATGAATGTCAATATATGTTGTACATCTTTCACAATTATGCTATGCTTTTTCACAAATACAGGAGACAAATCCATTTTTATTTTCTGTCTATAATTGCAGAAAACGGTAACACGCTATATAATTAAATATTATTACAGTTTGCAAAAGGACGGTTTTTACCTTGCATTTTAATAAGAAAGTGATCCAGCGGGCCATGCCGATCTATATCGGGTATTTGTTTCTGGGACTGGCCTGCGGTATTTTGGGACAGCAGGCGCATATCGCTCCTATCGAAGCGTTCATCATGAGCATTTTGGCTTACTCGGGCAGCGGGCAGTTTATCTGCATCGCCATGCTGATGGATAACGCGTCCCTGTTTTCCATTCTGGTTACCAATTTTATGGTGAGCCTGCGGTACATGTTCTTTTCCACAGCCATGTACCCTCATATTAAAGATTGCTCTCTTCCCTATTCTGTTATCTTCTCCCAGAATATTACCGACGAGACCTTCGCGGTAAACCTGGACAGCTTTAGTAAAGATAAGGACTGGGATCCGCAGCAGGGGCTGGCGTTGGGTTTTTCTCCCTGCCTGGTCTGGGCCAGCGCCAACTTTATCGGCTGTACGGCGGCAGCCTGGCTGAATCCTCCAACGGAACTGGTTTCCTACATTCTGGTTGCCATGTTCTTAGGTATCTGGAGCGGTTACCTGCATGATACGGTGTTGCTGATCGCCGGACTTTTGGGCGGCATTCTTTCGGTACTGCTTTCCTTTGTGGTACCTTTTAAGCTGCACATCGTACTGGCCACGCTGATCGTGTCTGTTATCGCCTGCTGGCTGGAAGTAAAACGTTCGAAAAACGAAGAAGCGAATTCCTGATAATAAACAAAAGCAGCCTCTTTATTTACACAAACAATTGCCGGGAAATAACCGGCAGACTGGAGCATCCAAATGGACAACGAATCCTTATATATATATGGCGCCACCCTGATGATGGTAATCGGCACTTTTTCCTGCCGGGAACTTCCCCTGCTGTTGCTGCGGGGCCGCAAGCTGCCTGACTGGTTCAACATCTGGCTGAAGTACATCCCTACCGCCATTTTCGGCGCGCTGATTTTCCCCGATATTTTCCTGAAAGACAATGCCCTGAACTTTTCTCTCCAGAACTACGGTCTGTGGGCCACCGTCTGCGCTTTCCCCATCGTATATAAGACGCAGTCACTGCCGGTGGCTCTTGTGGCGGGAACGGTTTTCTTCTGCATTTTTAAATACGTAATTTAAGGAAACACTGATTAATTCGTCTGTACGCTGACCGGTCTTATTGCGCTGTTGCAATCTATGCTGTTGCAGTCAATACGAAAGCTCCATCTTTCCTTCTGGTGTATGTGGAGGATTCTATGAATTTCACTTTTAAAAAACAAATCGGAACAATCGCCATTGTACTGATTTCTTCTTTTTTTACATCTGCAGTAATTGCAGCCCCTACCGCGCCGGCCATACGCGCCCCTGGAAAACCTGCGGCACAGCCTGCTCCTGTTATTTCCCGGGAATCACCTCCCCCGGCAACCACTGAGCCCACACCTCAGCCTGCAGCCTCTGCTCCGGCTGCCAAAACGGAGCCTGCCGTTGCAGCGCCGCCTCAAACGGTGCAGCCGGCTCAGCCTGCAACACCACCTCAAACAGCGCAGCCGGCTGCAGTGCCGACACAAACATCGCGACCGGAAACCACGACAGTCAATCCGGTTCAGCCCAAAACCCAGCCAGCCTCCGTCAATCCTGCAAAAACACAAAGCGCTCCGGTTACAAATCAACCAACGGTCTCCGATAAACCCACAGTTACTAGTACGCCAGCCGTCACAAATACACCAGCCGTCACGACGGCTCCGGCAGCTAATACCAGCAACAAAACCGGTACCCCTGCCGCAAAGGCTAAAACAGAAACAACCAAACCCTCCGCAACACAAAAACAAAGTGCCGCGGTTGTGCCGGGCCATCCCTTCCGCATCCAGAACAAAGCGGAAAACTACAACTCCCTGCTGTCCAAAACGGCAACCCGAAAACTGGATGCCGCTTTAGCAGACATGATCGGCGGCTACGGGGAAAAAGTGCCGGGGCTGGCGGTCATCGTGTACAAAAACGGCAAGGAAGTGTACCGCAACATGATGGGCAACCGTTTCCTCAGTCCCCGGAACAAGAACTGGAACCTGCCCGTTACGTCAGACAGCCGTTTCCGTGTGGCTTCCATTTCCAAAGTTTTCACCGCAACCGGTTACATGCAGCTGGTGGAAGAAGGCAAAATCAATCTGGACGAAGACGTGAGCCGTTACCTTGGCTTTACCCTGCGGAACCCAAGCTATCCCAACAAGGTTATCACATCCCGGATGCTGCTGTCCCACACTTCGTCTATCCGGGACTACCCCACGCCCTATGTGCCGTTTAAGAGCAACGTCAAATCCTTTTTTACTTCGGCGGACTGCTGGACAAGACGCAAAGCCCCCGGCTCGTATTTCAGCTATTGCAACCTGAACTTCGTACTGCTGGCTACCATTATGGAAAAAGTGTCCGGCCAGCGTTTTGACAAATACATCACAAAGAAAGTGATGAAACCGCTGGACATCAAAGGCAGCTTCAATCTGCGGGACTTTTCCGATTCCGATTTGCAGAAGATGGGAACCTTATACCGCAAGACAAAAGGAGAGTCCGGCCGCTATTACGCCCAGATCGACGACCGTCCCATCGATCTGCCAAGCGCTTCTATGCTTTCCAGTTACCGTCCCGGAACCAACGCCGGCATCTTTTCCCCACAGGGAGGGTTGCGTATCTCCCCGGAAGAACTGGGCCACATGCTGGAGATGATGCTGAACCGGGGTAAATACAAAGGGAGAGAAATCCTGAAACCCGCTACGGTTCAGCTGATGGAAAAACCGGTGTGGAATTACACACCGGCACAGCCAAATGGTGACATAAATAATGATGCGATTGAAAGCTACGGTCTGGCACTGCAGTATTTCAGCGGCAGCGGTTCCACCAAACCCGCCCCCAACCGGCCTGACTTTGACCTGGTCGGGCATCTGGGAGAAGCCTATGGTTTCATCGGCGGCCTGGTGTGGCAGCCCGGCACCAGGAACGGCTTTATCTTTCTGCAGAACGGCTTCGCCACCGACTACAAACATAACAAAGGGCGCTACAGCCGCAACTACCGCTGGGAAGAGAACTTCATGAAAGCCATTATTGAAAACGTATTCCCCAAATAAAACCTAAAAGGAGCTGCTACAACCCGCAACGTTCCAAACGTTCGCTGCAGGTTGGCAGCTCCTTTTTTCCTTTACTTTTTATATCTTCCGCTTTTTCAGCTTCCACGTGTTATTTGCCACTAATGCCGCCGCCGCAATGGTTGCCACAAACAGCATCCAGGGCTGCAGCAGGGGGCCGCCCAACAAGTACGCGATCCCCAGGGCAAAGGGCAGCAGCAACAGGTTGCAGATACAGACGATACGCACATTCGTTTTTATGATTTCCACACAGGCGCGGCTCAGTGTAAAGGTAGCCGCCACATTGCGCAGATCGTTGTCGGTCAGCACTACCTGGGCCGCTTTCCATACGGTTTTGGTGCCGCTGCCTACGGCAAAGCCGAAGTCCGCGCATTCCAGCGCCGTGGCATCGTTATCCCCGTCGCCTACCACGGCCACCACCTCGCCGCCTTTGCGGAAGGTCTGCACCAGCTGCGCCTTATGGGTGGGCAGCAAGCCTGCGGCCACCCGTTCCGCCCCGGACAATCTGGCCAGATACAACCCGGCCCGTTTGTTATCTGCGGTCATCACAGACGTGACAATGTTCATTTCTTTTAACCGGCGCATGGCTTCCGGCGTTTCTTTCCGCAGTTCATCGGAAAAGCCGAAAATGGCATACAGGGTACGTCCCACGGAAAGGTACCACACGGTCTTGCCCGCGTCGGACATCTGTTCCACGTATCCGTTGGCCTCCGCCGGAATCCGGGCATAGCGCTTTACATATTCCAGGGAACCCAGCCGGATATTTTCCTTAAAGCAGCGGGCGCTGTGCCACCCTTCCGGCGTGGACTGAACTTCTGTCACCAATGGCAGTTTACACCCTTCCGCCGCATCCCGGACCGCTTCTGCTTCCGGCAGGTCGCTGTCCTGCAGCATAGCCGACGCCAGACTCAGCAGCCCGGACTCATTTCCGTTGTTGAAAACATGGATATCCGTCAGCACCGGGCGCCCGATCGTCAGCGTTCCGGTTTTGTCGAAAATAATCAGCGACGTTTCGCCTGCGTCGCCTAACACGGTTCCGTCCCGGAGCAGGATGTTCTTTTCCGCCGCTTTCTGCACCGACGCAAAGGCAGCCGCGCTGATAGCAGGCAGCAACAATACCGGACAGCCACAGACAAAGATGGACACGGCAATCTGCCAGATGGGGAAGGCTGCCTTTCCGGTAAAGAAGAAGCTGAGACAGGCGACGATAGACAGCAGGATGGAACCGCTCACCAGCCACATGGAGGGCAGATCCAAAAACTGCGGCAGGGAGGCCTTGCACCAGCGGTCCAGATAAACGCTGCCCAGCGCTGCCGTCACACACAACCCAATATAGGAAAGAAACAGTGGCGGCAGATTCCAGTAGTGCTGCCCCAGTACCAGATGGCAGGCAGTATATAAACCGCCGCACACGGCAGCAACCGTGCTGATGAGCAGCAGCACTTCCGCAGAGGGGATGCGCTCCCGCAGATCCTGCAGCGCCTGCTGATAAAACTGGCGTCCCGCATAAAGGATGGGGCCTACCAATTCCAGCTGCAACAGCCCCCGCAAATTGACCGTCTCATATTTTCCGGGCAGGTCAACCATGCTGCCCCGGATACCGGCAGATACCAGAAACGGCGCCAGTTCTGTCCAGATTGACACCAGCAATAACGGAGCCAGAAACAGCAGCGCCAGTTTCAACCGGGAAACCTGCCCGGCTACCGAACGGCCTTTCCGCTTCGGGCGCTGCCTGCGTTTCGGCTGGGGCGTTGCGTCCTGTTCCGCAGCGTTGATGGATGCAGTATCTACTTCCTGCACAGCGGGAACCGATTGCGCTTCTTCCTGCACATCTGTTTGTGCTGCTGCTTCTTCACGCTTCGGGCTCCCATTCGTACTGTCTTTTACAGCCTCAACCGCGTTTTCTGTTTTTGCCGCGTCCGTGTTCTCTGCATTTATCGTATTCTCTGCATTTGTCGTGTTCAAGTTTTTATTATTCACTTCATTCTCTATTACGTTTTCTGATTTCATGTACTTCCATGCTCCGAATGATTCTTACTAAAGGAAACGCTGATTAATCAGCATCTCCTCAAATCCATTCTATACTTATCTTAACAAGGCATCCTTTTCTTGTCAATTTTAAAGATGCCATACTGCCTATTTTGCTGTATAATAATAATCAGGATAAATCGTTACGCCATTAGGGAGTGTAACTTTGTTACATGAGTGTGTACGAACAATAAAAATCGGAACCCGGCCTGACAGGCAACCCGTTCCATCTATTGAGTAACGGTATGGCAGAAAGGAGTTTTCACCATGGCAATTCTCGGCGCAGTACAGGTCCCCCATCCGCCCCTCATCCTTCCCGAAGTGGGCCACGGGGAAGAAAAACGAATCCAGTCCACCATCGACGCATTTGAAAGGGCTGCGAAATTCATAGCGGACCTGCAACCGGACACGGTCATCGTCTCCAGTCCGCATTCCATTTTGTACTCCGATTATTTCCATATCTCACCGGGGCCTTCCGCCAAAGGCAGCATGGCCCAGTTCGGCGCGCCCCAGGTTAAGTTTAGCGTTGTCTATGACGAAGAGCTGGTTCGCGCGGTTGATGCTGCGGCAAAACAGGCGGGCATCCCGGCCGGCACCCTGGGCAACCGGCAGCCGGAACTGGATCACGGAACCATGGTGCCCCTGTATTTCCTTGCCAGGTACTGCAAAACCTGTAAAATCGTACGGCTGGCCCTCTCCGGTTTTTCCCTGAAAGAGCATTACCGGGTTGGCATGCTCATTGCGGAAACAGCAGAAAAGCTGGGCCGTAAGATTGCCTGGATCGCCAGCGGCGACCTGTCCCACAAACTTACAAGAAGCGGCCCTTACGGTTATAACGCCGCAGGTCCCGAATACGATAAAAAGATTATGGACGTAATGGAAAACGGCAACTTTGCCGAGCTGTTCTCTTTTAAAGATACATTTCTGGAAGAAGCCGCCGAATGCGGTCACCGCTCTTTCGTTTTGATGGCCGGCGCCCTGGACGGGCTGGCAGTGAAAGCGGAAAAATTAAGCTACGAAGGCCCCTTCGGCGTAGGGTACGGCGTCACCCTGTTCACCCCAACCGGGGCAGACGAAAGCCGCCACTTCCTGAGCGCCTACGACACCATCCGGGGCAGGATGAAAGCAGAACGGCTGGCCAAAGAAGACGACTATGTGAAGCTGGCACGGGAAGTCATCGAGCATTACGTGAAAAGCAAAGGCGGCTACCTGCGTTCCCCGCAGCATATTATCCCGGAGATGACGGCGCAGAAGGCCGGCGTGTTTGTTTCGCTAAAGATCCGCGGCGCATTGCGGGGCTGCATCGGAACCATCGGCCCCATGTACGACAACGTGGCGGAAGAGATCCGGCACAACGCCATTTCCGCCTGCAGCCGCGACCCCCGTTTCACCCCGGTGCTGCCCGATGAACTGGAAGAACTGGAATACAGTGTGGACGTGCTGGGACCCATGGAGCCCATCAACTCGCCGGCCCAGCTGGACGTAAAACGTTACGGCGTGCTGGTGACCAAAGGCAGTCGCAGCGGGTTGCTGCTGCCCAACCTGCCCGGCGTGGATACCATTGAGCAGCAAGTCGATATCGCAAAACAGAAAGCCGGCATCCGTCCGGAAGAAAGCGGATGTGAACTGAAGCGGTTTGAAGTGATACGGCATTTTTAAATTCTGGTCAAGCAGGAAAGCGTCCTGCAGGTACCGCCTTCACATTGTGACCCTAACGCTTCGGTGCCTGACTGTTCGCTGCGCCGTTGGCGCACGGCGATGACGACTGCCGCCTATGTCAGCAGCCTGACTGTAAGAATAGTTTTTCTTTGTCCTCCTCAAGCCCTCCGGGAACGGGTCACTGCGTTCAGGCGGCATCTGCAGGACTTTACCAGTTTACACACAAGGAGCAACAATCATGTCATATACCTGTCCCTACTGTCACCATCACTGCACGCTGCAGGAAGGCAAGACCGGGTTCTGCCGCGTCCGCACGATCCAGGACGGAAAGAATGTCTGCGGCAACTACGGTTTCCTGACTTCACTGGCGCTGGACCCGATTGAGAAGAAACCCCTGAACCGGTTTTATCCCGGTACGACGATTTTGTCTTTAGGCAGTTACGGCTGCAACCTGCGCTGCCCCTTCTGCCAGAATTTTTCCATTTCCCAAAACGGGCGGGACGCTTTCCAGCCTGTTATTGCCAGGCCGGAACAAATTGCAGCCAAAGCGCTGGAACTGAAAAACCGGAACAATATCGGTGTGGCATTTACGTACAATGAGCCGCTGTTAAGCTGGGAATTTATCCGCGATACCGGCGAGCTGGTTCACCGCAACGGGCAGAAAAACGTAGTGGTCACCAATGGGAACTTTTCTGTGGAAATCGCCAAAAGTCTGGCAGGTATCGTGGACGCATACAACATTGACCTGAAAGGCTTCACCCCGGAATGGTACAAAACGCTGGGCGGCGACCTGGAAATGGTAAAAGCTTTCATTACGGAAGCATGCAAAACCGCCCACGTGGAACTGACTACGCTGATCGTACCTAAAGAGAATGACAGCCCGGAAGAAATGGAAGCCATCGCCCAATGGATCGCCGGACTTTCGCCGGATATTCCGCTGCACGTAAGCAAATTCTTCCCACGCTGGAACATGGTGGACAGAAACGAAACGCCTGCCGCCCGGGTGTACCGGCTGGCAGACGTAGCGCGCAACTATTTAAAATACGTTTATACGGGAAACTGTTAATTCCCTATTTTTTCTCCATAATCATTCCGTCTCTGTACGCTTCCAGCAGATCCGTCAAATCCGAGATCTGCTGTTTTAAATTCTGGCCGTTGTCCGTGTCGCCGATCATCACCCGCTTGGGTTCCATCTCCACCTGGGTGGTGACAGAATCAATGTCCGCATTGGTAGTGAGCACGTGTTCGATATCCTGGAAGGGATAGTGAGCCTTGATACGGATGCCGTGGGAATTAAATATCAGCGTATAACCGGCGATGCCGGTAGATTTCTGGTAAGCCTTGCAGAAACCGCCGTCAATGCAGATTTCCTTGCCGCCGGCCCGAACCGGGGTATCGCCCTTGGCCACCTTTACCGGCGTATGTCCGTTGATGATGTGGGACTGGGGCGAATCCAGACCGAACTCATGCAATACCTTTTCACAGATTTCCTTTTTCCGGTGCAGCTTGTAATAGGGATCCTGGGGCTCCGGCCATGTGCTTTCGTCGTCGATGTAACTGCGTTCAAAGGTCTTGATGGTACGTCCTGTCACCGGGGAATCGGGATGGATCCACAGGAACCAGAAGAAGTCCTGGTCTTCCAGCTTACGCCGCCGGAAGCAGATACGGGCCAGATGATCCACCCAGTCCATGTAGGCCCGGCCCTTCAGGGTCTTCCCACGCAGGGTGACAGGCCGGAAGGTGCCGTCTTCGTTCATGGGCAGGCCGCCGTGGAACATCAGGTTGCCGTTCATGACCTTGTACAGGGAACCGTGGCTGAAGAAGAAGTCCATATGCTTCTGCAGGGCCTCGCTGTGCAGGAAATCCCACTGCCAGTCTTCGATGATCTTCTCTTCTTCCGGCGAATACTCATAGGGACGGTCCGGATCGTAGGTAGGAAAGTCCGTGGTGTTCATTTCATACTGACCGTCCGGTAAGGTAGCAATGCCTTTCACCGGATCGATTTTGTCGAACAACAGCCGGTCTTCCAGTTTAAACTCCGGATGACGCAGCATGGCCTGCCCTTCCGCCTTGAACAGCATTACGTTAATGGCTTTTACCAGCGCGTTCTTGCTTTCGTCTTTTTGATAATTTTCCGCCGCAAAGGTTACAAAGTCGCGCATGCTGATGCCGTAACCGTTTTCCAGGATTTCCCAGTTGTTATAGCGCACGTTGTTACGAATGACGTTGATGATACAGGGTACGCTGCCGGCCGCCGCCCCCATCCAAAGCACATCGTGGTTGCCCCACTGCACGTCCACTGAATGGTGCTGCATCAGCCGGTCCATAATTTTATGGGCGTAAGGACCGCGGTCATAAATATCGCCCACAATATGCAGATGATCCACCGCCAGCCGTTTGATCAGATAGGTCAGCGCATAAATGAAAGAACGGAAGCTGCCGGTCTCCCAGATGGTATCCAGAATTTTGGCATGATACACATACCGGTTCTGATCTTCGTCAGGCTGGGCATGGAGCAATTCGTCCAGCACATAACGGAAATCTTCCGGCATGGCCTTACGTACTTTGGAACGGGTGTACTTGGAAGACAGAAGCCGCGCCAGCCGCAGCAGGCGGCGCAGGGTCGTTTTGGCCCAGGTCTCCGACATCAGCCCCACTTCAACCAGCATATCCAGTTTCTCTTTGGGATAATAAATCAATGTACAAAGGTTCTTGCGGTCCCGGTCATTCATGCTCTCGGAAAAAAGCATGTCCACTTTTTCCCGGATGACGCCGGAGCTGTTGTTCAAAATGTGGTAAAAGGCTTCGTACTCCCCGTGCAGGTCGCTCATGAAATGTTCCGTGCCCTTGGGCAGATTGATGATGGCCTGCAGGTTGATGATCTCCGTGACCGTCGCCTCCTGGGTGGGAAACTCCCGCGCCAGCAGTTCCAGATATTTTCTGTGTTCCTCAGTCTGGTTCTTCAATGCCATAATACTTCGACCCACCTTTCACAAAAACGCTTCGCCCCTTATTTACTTGTCTCCGTTATTTACTTTTCTCCGTTCCCGAACGCCGTCACCCGTTTTGCCAGGCGGTCCAGTACGGTGCCCGGCTTAATGGGCTGCGGATTATATTTCAGTTTGTCATACGACTTGATGGTATTCAGGTTTTCGTCCTGCACCGCGCCTTTTTCCATGTACGCGGTGTTGTTGTCATAATTGATGCCGTATCTAACGAATACATAATGCATGCCCTTGCCAAAGGTGTCGTCCACCCAGGTGTAGGTGCACACCCAGACCTTCTTTTCATTCTTGTCGGGAACTTTTTCCACCGATGTGTAATCAAAAAAGGTTCCCTGAAAATCCGTGGAACTGAGCCACAGCCATTTGCTCTGATCCAGTTTGCAGTAACTGGACACCGGTTCCGCACCGCACACAGACGTAAACAGTGTAATCAGCAACGCACACAAAATAAAAATCTTCTTCATGACCAATCCTCCCTAATCCTTCCTGCACCCAAAAGGCAACTTATATTCTGTACCCTTCTGTACCCGCAACGCTTCCGCATTTTTTCTGCACAAATGCTCCGGCGTTTTTATCTTCCTTTCTTTATTATATCACATCAGATGAAAAAGGAAATACCCTGTCACACACCGCTCCGTTAACCTTGCGTCCCAGTGATCCTTCCGCATACCCTTCACGACCGGGCCCCGATCACCTTATAGCACAGCCCGGCACTGGCCAGCAGCATGGCCGCTGCAATAAAGAACAGGCTGGGAATGCCGAAATGTTCCGCAATAAAACCGCCAAAGATGGCGCCGGAACTCATGCCGATAAACTGGAAAGACTGGTTGATGCCGTACATGCGCCCCAAAAACTCCTGCGGCGCCGCTTCCTTGATCAGATGGTTCACGGAAGGCATCAGCCCCGCTACGGCAATGCCGTGAATAAAACGCAGCATCCCCAATTGCCAGGGCGCTGTGACAAAAGCCTGAGGAACGGCCACCACGCAGGCAGTCAGCAGGGAACAGAACAG
>JAEEGK010019216.1_pt1 | contig 14678 bp, 7 predicted proteins | sample 8958771 | NCBI WGS metagenome assembly JAEEGK01 (sample SAMN16246547, study PRJNA631951) | gut metagenome | biome: gut microbiome; feature: rumen; material: SC-attached | host: Bos | place: Iran: Karaj | collected 2018-10
ATGGCGCTCGCGAGCCTCCGACAAGGATTATCGCGACGGATTCGTGGTGTATTGCCTCACCCCCAACTCTTCTCCGAGTGGACAGACAGGAGCCGACCTGTCGCTCCCCGCACCCTTCGACGCTATGAATGTTGAATCCATCTTCTCCGTCTCGAAGGAAGCCCACGACTGGCAGCTGCACGAAATCGACCTCTTGGCCTACGTCGATAAGACCATCTATCTCGCTTTCGTCAACAACTCCAAGGACCGCACTATGCTCTATGTCGACGATGTCTTCGTGGGCATCCCCTCGAAAGTAGGACTGACCATGAACTTCGACCGCTGCCTCGACGGAGCTGGCGAGGTGACCATCAGCGGACAAGCCGTAGGCACAGGTCATGAGACTGTCAGTAGCTTCACCATCGGCTTCGAGGTCGATGGACAAACCATCCATCAGACCTACACCCAAGAGCTGCAGCCAGGCAAAAGCATCGACTTCACACTGCCCCAACCAGTCACACTCGAGCGCAACCACCAGTACAGCTACCGTGCTTGGATAGAGGGCGGAGGCGATCGTTCGGAGCTGACGGGCAAATTCTGGGCCATCCCCTGGAAGCTCGTTTGCGAGGAGGTCACTGGCACCTGGTGCCAATATTGCGTGCGCGGCTTGGGAGCCATGAACTACATGCGTGAGCACTATCACGACGGATTCATTGGCATTGGCATTCACAATAACGGCAGCGCACAAGTGCCCGACTCGATGGCTATCGATGGCGAGAAATACCTCAACTGGGTGATGTCGGCCTATAGCATGGGCGGATTCCCCAACTGTGTCATGAACCGCAACTCGCTATACGCCATTGACCCAGGAAACATACCTTATTTCTATGAGAACATCAAGAAGTTCGACCGCCACGAGGCTGGCATCAGCGCTACCGCCAGCTATGATGCTGCCAATGGTCAACTCAACGCCAAGTCTGAGGTGCTCTTTACCAAGAACTATGAAGAGGCCAACTTCCGATTGTTCTACGTCGTCATCGAGAACAACGTCCATCGCACGCATGCTGAGACAGGCATTCTCAACGACTACTGCGGCTACGACCAGATCAACGGCTATGCAGGTAGCAGTCAGGAGTGCTTCGGTTTCGAAAAACTCCCCAGCATCGTCAATGCCGACAACATCTGGTACAACGATGTGGCTCGAGGCACTTGGCCGAAAGACGAGTTCCGAGGCTTGAAGGACATCTTCCCCAAGACTATCAGCGAGGGCGACTTGCTCAGCTATGAATGTTCCTTCCCCCTGCCCGCGAAGATCCACCACATAGAAAACTGCGAGGTCGTAGTGATGCTCCTCGACAAAGACGGCCATTTCCTCAATGCCGACAATGCTCCCGTTCAGCATCAACCATCCTCCATCCAGGATCAACCCTCGACTCTCGACCATCAATCTTCCACCCTCTTTGACCTCCAAGGTCGTCGCGTCTCCACCCCGTTGAAACCAGGCCTATACATCCGTAACGGTCGTAAGTTCATGCACGTATCCCGTTGAAAATCAACAGTGTGACAATTGTGATTGATGGCATCCCGTTTTTTGCGTTATTTGAGCGAAAAATCGGGATATGATCGTACGAAGAGCAAATCAGTCAGTAAACGGGTTTGAACCATCTGATGAAGTAAAACATGCATTGATTTTTAATCAACAAAATGAAAGTGTCAAATGTCGTTAAGAAGGTTTTAAACACCTAATTGTATTTGACCCATAGGTCGGAATGCCTTTATTTATCCCTTAACCAAGGGAAAAGGTGAGAGGACTCATGGGTCTTCTCACCTTTTTCAGTTGCTATCGTATTGCGAATTTGCGACCATTCTTGATGTAGACACCTGGCTTCGACGGGGTGACGATGCGACAACCTTGGAGGTCGAAGAGGGTGGTGGGTTGATGGCGGATGGTGGAGAGTTGATCGTGGATGGCTTCGGTGCCGTCGCAGACCAAAAGGTAGAAACGGTCGCTGTAGGCAGAGCCCATATCGTTGTTCATGGCGCGCACCTCGAAACAGTAATTGGTGGCTGTCTTTAGGTCGGTGAAGCGGTAGTGGGTGTCGGTGGTCTCCACGGTGAGAGTATCGCAGGGAATGAGAGGATCGACCACCTCAGGCGAATAGGTGGAGGCAATGTCGCCCGTGACGCTTACCTCCTTTGCTTGTGGGAAATAGGTGGCTACATCGTTGCCTCGGATGACGACGAGCGTGTCGATGAAGGCTCGCTCGCTGACGGATGCCAGCTCTATCTGCGTCTGGGTGAGTCCTCCTTGGAAGGTGGCGTAATACTCACGGGCAGCCGACGAGAGGCGTGTGCGTGCCTGCTGACCATTGCTCGAGATGGTGAATACGGGTGTCTTGCCCTGAAGGGATTGCACTTTCACCACGACGGTATAGACGCCCTCGCCCATAGAAAGGTTTAGCTGGGGGCTGACCAGCTTGCCGCTAGCGCCTGCCGAGCCAATCTTCACTGAGCCACCTGCCTGATACACTTGTTCGCCTGTCCAGCCGGGTTGCGACATGTAGTCGTCGAGCTGATCGGCGATATTCGTGCCGTCAGGGCTGCTCACCGAGCCTTTCTCCATGCGCCAGAAGCCCTCGCTGACGGCCAGTGGGCGCTCGCTCTCGTGCATCAGTCGATAGAGGTTCACTTCATAGCGGTCGGCACGGCTGACGGCATCCCATTCAGCAGTGAAGCCATTGGCCACAATCTCGCTGGCACGCAAGTGGTCAGGAATGTCGAGATGGTTGTTGCGATAGTCAAAAACCACGATTCCATAGGTGTTTCTGATATTGGTGACCCACTTGTCGAGGGTCTCGCCGGTGTAGGTCCAAGCCGAGGGTGACGATACATCGGTGAACTGGCTGTTGCCGCCATAGGGATAGAGGTCGCCTCGCTCCGACTGACGGCCAGTCATGTAGTCGTAGACGGCATCGTTGTCGGCACACACCAAGTAGAAGCGCTGGTGGTTGTTATTGTTGTTGGCGATGTTCATAAGCCAGCTGGTGGCTTCGAAGTCGAGGTGGGTGATCATCATGCCGCTGGATGGCAGGTATTTGTCCCAACCCTCGTTTTGTCGTGCCTCGATGAAATAACACTCGTTGGGATTGGAGGTGGTGAGCACGTAGGCCTTGTTGCTGGTGGCAATATGCTCGAGCGGGATGTTGGTCAGGGGTGCGAGGCCGAGGGTATCGGGTGTCATCCATCCCAGCGTGATACGCTCGAAGGCGTTGTAGGCAGGGGGGGTGGCTCCGTTGTTGTTGTAGGGGCCATAATCCATGATGTCGTAGCTGCCCAGTCGATAGACGCCACTCTCGCCCGTGCTGTAGTGGTCGGCAAAGCCCAGCACATGTCCGAACTCATGGCACACGGTGCCAATGCTGGACGAGCGGTGACCGCCGTTCTCCTGCTCCCAAGCGGGGTTGCCGTAAAGTTCGGCCGAGCAGGCATAGACGTCGATCGACTTGCCGTCGATGGTGCAGGTGATGTACTCTGCCTGCAGCTGCCATTTCTTCGGCCAGACATAGTCACTGCCGGCACCAAAAGCCTCGCCATAGCCGGCATAGATGACATAGACCATATCCACCTGTCCGTCGTTGTTGTTGTCGTAGTCGGCGAAGTTGACACCGTGCTGGTCGTGAGCCAGCCAGCAGGCCTCCTCAATCATTTTGCCCGTACCCTGGTCGGAGCCCGTGAGAAAGTCGTTGGCACCATAGTAGGCATAGTTCTTCGAGAGCTTCACAGGGCCGATGACATCGAACTTGGGGAAGAACGTGCCCATCGACTGCTCGGTGAAGTATTGGGCAGCACTGCCCGCGGCACCCTCGTCGGCAAAGCCTTGCTCGTTCATCATGCGCTGATGGAAATTGAAGTCGTAGGTAAAGCCGAGGTCATTGAACTCGGCCAGGATGACCAGACACTTGATCTCGCCCGTGGTGGGGAAACCATCAATCTGAAAGCGCGATGACTTGGGCGTATGACGTGGTGACGACCGTCTGGCCGTGTTCTCCTCTTTCTTTAATTGGCTGACAAACGTCACCTCTTGAGCCGAACGCATGGCGACATCGTGTACCAGTGGCGAGCCCTCCAAAGTGGGCTGACCATTGGCCGTGCGTCGTACATAGCGATAGCTGCCCTGCGGGTCTTGGGCGATGGCATAACCGTCGGTGGTGAGACACTGATGCCAGAACTCGTCACCCTGCATATAAAAGGTAATCATGGATCCGTCGGGTTGTTGTGCCTTCAAGGCTCCTCGCCAAGCTGGCACAGCCTGCAATTGGATGAGGCTCATCTGACATATAGCCAGCAGTAATAGAATTCGTTTCATGGGCTGATGGTTTTCGTTTCTGGGTGCAAAGATACAAAAAAAATCTCATAAGCATACATAAATAAGGGAAACGGAGTATAGACAAAAACTGACAAAGTGCAAAAAAAGCCATTTCATCGTTGTTTATACATTATTTTTTAGTATCTTTGCAAGCAAATATTGAAAACAGTAACAAAACGATCTATGGTTATGAAGTACAATCGACTTTTAACATTGCTGACCATTCTGCTTGTCGGCGTGACCAGTTCATTGGCACAGGAGGTGAAAGAATGTTATGCCTTCTTTGAGAGCGAAGAAGCAACCACCGGCACGCAGTATCTGGAGGGCAAGGGTATCTATAGCTTCGACTTCGACGGCACGAAGATGTCGAATGTCAAGAAGTATCGCTCACTGAATATCGACCGTTCGTCGGGTTCGTGTATGGTCGATGGTGTTTATTATTGGTTTGACTATACGCAGTCGTCGAAGGGGCATATCACCAACGGTTTCTACAGCTTTGATGTAGAGACGGGTGAGACACGCCAGATAGCCAATTATGGCGGAACGCAAGGCGGCGAGATTGTCAGTCACCTCACCTATGATTACACCACCCGTACGATGTATGCCATCTACGGGCCGCAGAGTGGCAGCTATCTAGCCAAGATCGACTTGGAGACAGGACAGATGACTCGTTTGGAGAGTTTTAAGATGGACGAGTGGCCTAGCGTGGCTGACAGCACCAATGCTCAGGGCGAAAGACTTTACAACGAATCCTACCGTTATGTGATGAACACCATCGCCTGCAACTACGACGGCGACCTCTACGGCCTGGAGTACTGGGGCGGTCTCTATCGCATCAACAAGGAGAGCGGTGAGTGCACCTACATCGGCAAGCTCGACTACATGGTGGAGACTGCTTTCATGTACAATAACAACTGCCTGTTCTGGGACAATGACACCGAGCGCCTCTACCTGCGTGGCTATATGTATAACTGGACAACCAGGAGCGGCGTTATCTTCCTCCATGAGATTAATCCCAAGACGGCTCATGTCACCCGTCTGCAGGAATGGCCTCTGTCGGAAGAGAGCTATTATGTCTTCGATGGTATCTATGTGCCCTTCCTTGCTGCTGAGGCCTCGGCTCCTGCAAAGGCACAGAACGTGGAGGTGAAGGCAGGAGAAGAGGGCGCGCTGACATGCACGCTTTCGTGGGACAACCCCTCGAAGACTTATGCCCGTGGGGGTACGTTGGAAGACCTGACCTCAGTCGTTGTTTATCGTAATGGTGAAGAGATTTGGCGCAACGACAACCCCGTGATCGGCGGTCATGAGTCGTTTACTGACAACGTGGACAAGCGTGGCTTCTACGACTATCGCATCGTGGGCTTCAACGAGATGGGTAAGGGCGACCGCTATAACACCTCGCTCTATATTGGTGAGGGCGACCCAGTGGCTGTCGGTGACTTGAAAGGTAAGGAAGAGGGCTATGGTGCCCGAATCACCTGGACAGCTCCTACGAAGGGCAAGTACGATGCCTGGATCAATACGCAGAAGCTGAAGTACGACGTGGTGCGCCAGCCCGACGGCACACAGGTGGCTACAGGCATCACGGAATGTACATATCTCGACGAGACAATCACAGCGTATGGCAAATATATTTACGAAGTGACGCCACGCACTGACTATACTGGCATTTCCGCCTCGACCGCGGAGTTTGTTGCTGGACCTTCGTTCCCCATTCCTGCTTCGTTCCCCCTGCGCGACTATGAAAAGTTCCTGTTGTGGAAGGTAGTTGATGCCAACGGCAACTGGTACACCTGGACCATGAATAGCCTAATCGGCGAGGGTGTCTACTGTCAGTATGGCAGCGACGGCTTTGCTGCTGCCGACTGGCTCATCTCGCCGCGCATCGCTTTCAAGAAAGACCAGCACTACAAGATGACCTTTGAGGCTGTGCCTGGCAATAAGCTCATCAAAGAGACCTTGGCCATCGGCTGGGGCGAGGGACAGAGCATAGAGAAGCAGGATAGCCTGACACAGTTCGAGATCCTGCACGACGGTCCTGTGACTCTGCGCGTGAATCTGCCTGTGCTCACAGAGGACAAAGACAAGAACGTCAGTTTCTTCCTGCGCTCTAATATCCAGAATTTCCAGCTGTTGTTGCGCGATGTGCTCATCGATGAGGATCATGAGGGCTACATCGACGGCATTGTCACCAATGATGAAGGAAAACCTGTGGAGGGAGCCACTGTGCGTGCTGCCAACGGAAAGTATCAGGCCAAGACCGATGCCAATGGCTACTACAAGCTGATGTACATGCCTGCCGGCAAGTACACTATTCAGGTCGTTTGTCTGGGCTATCAGAACAAAACACAAAGCAATGTGGTGGTCAATGAGCTGGAGACCACTACGCAGAACATGCAGATCAGTCCGCTGCCCACTTACGCCGTGAAAGGACGTGTCATTGATGATGCCGGCGATATCGTCAACGGTGCCGATGTTGCCATCACGGGCTACGATACCTATCGGACGACCACCGATGAACAGGGTGAGTTTGTGCTGCCCGCTGTCTTCAAGAGCAACAACTACACCATTACAATCTATAAGCTGGGCTATGTCAGCTATACGAAGACGGTGCAAGTCAGTGCCGATGTTGAATTGGGCGATATCACTCTCGCCGATGACCTGAAAGCTCCTAAGGGCGTCAGCATTACTGCCGACGACGAACAGGCAACCATCACTTGGCGTGCACCCATCGGCACACCACGCCTCTATCGCATCGACGATGGCGGCTACACGACCTCCATCGGACAGAATGGTGCTCCCATCACTCGTGTATTTGGCGTCATCAACCGCACGCCGGCTACCGTCTACAGTGTGGAGTATCTTGTCACCTCACCTCAGGGCGACCAAAAAGAGCAGATTATGCTGCGACTCATCGACCTCGACGACAATGGCATGCCCAACGGACATGTGCTCTTCGAGAGCATGGTGCCCTGCGTCAGTGGCCAGTGGACCAGCTTTACGCTGACCACTCCTGTCGAAGCACCACGAGGCTATTTTACGACTCTGTCGCATGAGGGCTGGCTCGGTCTGGCCATCGACGGCACTGGCGGTGATGCGATAAACTATCCCTTCGTGCCTCGCGTGAACTGCTTTGGTGAGCTGACAACGGGTGAGTACTACTTCCTCGACGACCAGTCGAGTGCCAGTTTGCATCACAATTTCTGCATCCGCACGTGGGCCGACCCGTTCAACGATGATCCTGCACAGGCACCCATGCAGCAGTTTGCCTATAATCATCACACCGTGAACAATGGAATCGAGCCGCAGCTCACTACTTACCATTCTCCATCCACCATCCACTATTCACCATCCACCTCTCACCACTCACCTCTGCATATCGTTCAGGATCGTGTACGCTATAATGTCTGGCGTATGACTACTCCCAACACGGCCAATGAGGCTAAGTGGACCCTGCTCTCAGAGAAGCAGCAGGAACGTACGTATATCGATACTGAATGGAAGTCGTTGCCGCAGGGCACTTACCGCTATGCCATCAAGGCTGTCTATGCCAACGACCAGATGTCGGCTCCCACGCACACCGACTCCATCGGCCGCAATATGCTGACCACCGTCAAACTGCATATCGCCACCAACACACCTGATGACGAGACCTGGGGCACAAAGCTGACACTCAACAACGGACGTGACCATATCTACACCGCTGAGGTGGAAGACAACGCCGATATCGTCATAGAGAACGTTTGGAAGGGACAATACAACCTGAGTATTTCGTTGGATGGCTTTGTGGGTGTCAATGAAACGTTAGACCTGGGTACAGAGAACGAGTACAACCTCAGCTACACGTTGGAAGAGAACCGTATACAGCCCTTCAATCTGATGATTGAGCCCGTAGACAACACGGAGATAGCTGAGATGCGCTTCAGCTGGAACTTCCCCGACTATTTCTTCGAAGACTTTGAGGAGCATGAAGACTTTGTGATCAACTCACCGGGTAGCATCGGCTGGAATTACATCGATGGTGATGGTGCTGAGACAGGCGGCTTTGCCGACTTCAAGTGGAATGGTGCGTTCCAGCCCATGGCCTTCATCGTCTACAACGCCTATCATGCAACAACCGATGACGGCTCCATTAGTGTGGCCGACTACTTTGGCTCGCTCCGGGCTCGCTCCGGCCAAAAGCAACTAACATCATGGGCTGCTTATGGTGTACCCAACGATGATTGGTTCATCACCCCGCGTCTCTACTTCAAGCAACCGTTTACCTATAGCTTCTATGCCCGCAGCTTTGATGCCACTGGCTATCCTGAACTCATCGAGGTGCGCTACTCGACCACGGGCTTGGAGAAGGAAGACTTTACCGAGGTGGCTATGCCTGTGACCAAAGTGCGCCAGACAACTGGTGTCGTCAGCAGCGATTACATCTTCTATGAGGTACAGATTCCTGCCGAGGCCCGCTATGTAGCCCTGCATCACGTCAGCGACCAGCTGCGCATCCTCAGCATCGATGATGTCTTCGTAGGCCTCAAGAATGCTTCATCGCACAGCCCAATCGCAAGTCGCAGATCCATCAATCGTACATTCCACAGGATGCCCGCCCTCGAGGGCCAGTATGAGGTATATCTCGACGGTCGGAAGGTGGGCAACACTGACGAGACAAACTATGTATTCAGCCATTTGTCGCAAGGTCACCATACTGCTGGCGTGCTGGCCTCGTACACCAGCGGCAAGACCGAGATGACCACCATCGACTTTGACTGCCAGCTCATCGACGGCGTTCAGTATGTTGCATTACAAATGCAACAAGCAGGACAGGTCTATGACCTGCAGGGCCGCCGCGTGAACAACATGACAAAGGGCGTCTATATCATCAGTGATGGTCGTCAGCAAATGAAGGTGGTGCGCAAGTAAGAACATACAATAACCCTTTAAAATAACTGTTTATGTACAAGAACTACTTTTTATCTGCCGTTGCCCTGCTGTTTGGCTTAGGGGTACAGGCACAGGAGGATGTTACGTCGAAGTACATCACCAATCCTGGTTTTGAGAGTTGTGAGGCTACAGCTCCTGTGACGAACGATGCTGGTGAGACTTTTGTGGACCTCTATTCCACGAAGGGCGGCACCGACTACGAGTCGGCCGGATGGAAACTCGTGGAGCAGAACATCAATGCCAATGGTGCCGTTGTGGAATATGGCAACAACATTGGCTACACTGGCTGGGGAAGCACCATCTACAGTGCTGCTGGTCCTGCTGCTGGCCCTGAGGGAACTACTGGCAACAAAGCACTTTGCGTGATAGGTAGTGCCGCCGCTGTGAAGTATCAGACCGCCGAGGTGGAGCTGCCTGCAGGTGTCTACTATCTTACTGTCCATCTCAACTTGTATAGCGGATGGCAGACCGAGCAGGAAGCCACTTCGTATTCTGGCTTCGTTCCCACCGAAGGCGCTGCCACTCTGTCAACGAAGGGGAAATTCCTGTGCAACGCATGGGATGAGGACGTCATCGAGATTGAGGTGCCCGTAGCCACGAAAGGTCGCTTCCAGATTGGCTACACCGCATCTTTCTTTGCCTTCATCGATGATGTGAAGCTGACCTATGAGAACAAGGTCATTACCACTGCTCTCGAGGCAGTCATCGTGAAGGCTAAAGCTGTCAGCACTGCCCTCTACGACAGTGATGCCAGCCTGACTGCTGCTATCGCCAATGCTGAGGCCTTTGTCGAGAACCCCACTTCGCAGGAAGCCGTACAGACGCAGATCGACCTGCTCTATACCGCTATGAGTAGTGCGTTGGAGCAGACCTTCGAGCCAATAGACATTACTGGCGGCTATATTGAGAACCCGTCGTTCGAGACCAATAGTATTGTGCCTTGGGTATCCGAGTTTGCTGCTGTAGCAACGCCTAGTCCTTATCAGCAGCCACAGCCCCTTCTCGATGGCACTCACTATGTGTACTTTGGATGGCAGGCCACCGCTTTCTCCTTGGAGCAGACCCTTGACAACCTGCCCGAGGGCTATTACCTGCTGACAGCATTGGGCAACACTGCTCCCTTCGCCATCTATATCAACGACGCAGAAGGCTCAGTCACTCCCAGCACGGGACTCTTCGACCTTGGCTTCTCGGGCATTGCCCATATTACCGACGGAAAGGCCAAGATTGGTGCTCACGGAAAAGACACATTTTCTGCCGACGATTTCCGCCTGATCTACTGCACTGAGGAAGAGCAGCTGAATGAATATGTCTTTACTGCTGTGGCTGAAGCTGCTCAAGCCTTGCTCGACAACGAGGACTATGCCATCGTCACGGGTGAGGAGCGTACTGCCCTGGCAACAGCGATTGCCGCTACTGAAGGCACACAGGCCGAGCGCATAGCTGCCATTCAGGATGCTATGGCTACCTTCGCCTCTTCGAAGAGCTCCTATCAGGCCTTTGAGACCGCTAAGACCAATGCGGCTGCCTATACGCTCGAGGCTTACCCATACGCTGATCCTGCTATCTACGAAGCCATACAGGCTCTTTGCGCAACTGTAGCCACCTCCGCAAGCGACGCTGAACGTCTGTCGCAGGAGCTGCCCTACATTTGCCAGATACTGGTCGACTCCCACTATCGTCTGGATGGTGTTACTGACAAGGTGAGCTACACCGCCGACATCACATCAAAGGGATGGACGCTCGACGGTGTTGAGGCTGATGCCACGGAGGGTTACTACAAGCACACTGATGAGCTGTATGCCGCCAATCCCGCTGAGGGCTCGATGGAGGTCACGCTGGCCGGTCTGCCCTCAGGCAAGTATGTCTTCGTCTGCGACTCACGTGCAGGCTACTATCTCATTCCTACGCTTTATGTCAACGGAGCGGCTGTGGCCGAACTGCCTCATACGGGTATGACTGTTTGGCAGAACGGTGGATATGTCGATGCCTGGACGAAGGGTATCTATGCCTTCGACAAGCCCGATGCTTCCGACCTCACCTTGAAGGTGGGCCTGACTTTCGAGACGAACTATCCCAACTACTATCATGCTGAGTTCGGTATTGGCAACATCCTGCTCTACAAGATTGCCGACCTGACCGAATATACTGAGGTTGTCAATGTGGAGCGTATAGTTGATCAAGGCTATGCTGCCCAGCAGGTCACTGTCGACCTTGCAACGGCTAAGGCATTCCTCGGTGTCGACCAGCTCACCACCAGCATGCTGCGCATCATCAATCCCGATGGCTCCGTCATCAGTGACTATGCTCCTTATGACGGATGGTTCAACCGCGAGGGTGCTGCTGAGTATTGGGGTCCCAACACCTTCACCAACGTGAAGTTCTTCCAGGCTATCCCCGGTGGCACATATAGCATCTGCGATATGGGCGGCGACCGCGGCTCTGTGGCTCCCGTCGTGGGCGATGAGTTCAGTTGTAAGTGGGCTCTGACAGCCAACGACAAGACTTACATCTTACAGACCAACGTCACTTACATTGCAGCTCCTCCAGTAGAATTGGAGGTGGTAGACCTGGGCATCGTCAGCTCCGTCATCTACTCGCCCTCTGATGCTTCCTACCTGGAGAAGACTGTCACGCTTAGCGATGAGCAGGTGAACAGCATCCTCAGCGAGCTGAGTCTCTCTTCGCTGACAGAAGCCAAGGTCTTCGGCTACAACCCCACTACTGAGGAACTGATCGAGAACTATGCTGGCTATGACGGATGGCGTGATGCCAATGGCGACTTCCACAACTGGACGGGCACCGATGCCGTACCTGCCTGTGTGAAGTACACTGACGGTAAGAACTACCTCTGCTACAACATCAATGGTTGCGAGCCGCAGGTCGTCAAGTGCTACTGGGCTATTGCCAACGATACGAAGGCAGTGCTGGTCGAGATTGACTTCATCTACGACGATGTCACAGGCATCAAGGCTATCGAGCAGCAGTCGACAGACAGCCGCGTCTTCGACCTCCAGGGTCGTCAGGTTCAGAATGGCAAGAAGGGAATCTTCATCCAGAACGGACACAAGGTTGTCAAGTAGTCACTCTGACATTCATCCATAAAGAAAAGGATGGAAGGCACTTGTTGCTTTCCATCCTTTTCTTTTTCATTCATCATTGCCCTTGGGCAACTACTCACCTCGTATCTTTCCACAAACAATAGGGATTGCGACGCAGATGAGAGTTGTAATAGCGGCGGTCGCCCGTCACCTCATCTCCGATGAAATCGGGCTTTTTGTAAGGTTCGTCAGGCGAATGTAGCTCCACCTCAGCAATCACCAGCCCGTCGTTGTCGCCATGAAACTCATCAACCTCGAACGTGTGGACACCGCTGTCGACTAGATATCGCGTCTTGTCGATGATGCCTGGTTCACAGAGTAACAACAATTGCTCCCCCTCGATCTTGTCGATGGAAGTCTCAAACTCATAGCGGCTCAGGCCGCCGTCGATTGAAGGCCCTTTAATGGTGAGGAAAGCCTCGTCATCGCGAAGGCGCACCCTCACCGTCCGTCCGTGGCCGCTGCAGATATACCCTTGGCGGATATGACTGCTGCTGCGTGCCTGCCGTTTGTAGGAGCTGTCCCTGACCAGGAACTTCCGCTCGATTTCCATTCCGCTCATCGTCCCTGCCGCTAGAAGTTGCTGGCGACGAAGATGAGGTAGAAGACTGCCAGTACGATAAAGGCGCCGATGATCCACATCACCACCTTCTTGCCGTTCTCTTCCTGTTTCTTCTCGTAAGCCTTCTGCTTTGCATTCAGCTTCTTTGCCTTTTCTTTTTGTGCCATAGTCTCTTGTTTTAATGAGGAATGAGGAATGAGTGATGAGAAATGATGATTTCACTTCTGCAATCTCTCTTTCGTCGTTCCTGTGATTTTTACTAATATACTGATAATTTCTTCTATGTCATTATTTATTGAAAGGAATTCCTTCTCATTAAGGGAGCCACCCGTAAATAGGCGCCCAAGCCAGTATTTTGTCTCGTTGGCCTCCTTGAGGGCTATCGACAACATTCCTCATTTCTCATTCCTCATTCTCAGAAGGAAATTCCATCAGGTAAGCCTTGATGAAGCCGTCGAGCTTGCCGTTCATCACACCATCGACGTCGCTCGTCTGGTAGTTGGTGCGATGATCCTTCACACGCTTGTCGTCGAAAACATAGCTGCGTATCTGGCTGCCCCATTCTATCTTTTTCTTGCCAGCCTCGATCTTTGCCTGTGCCTCCAGACGCTTCTTCATCGCACGGTCGTAGAGCTGACTCTTCAGCAGCTTCAAGGCGCGCTCCTTGTTCTTCGGCTGGTCGCGTGTCTCCGTGTTCTCTATCAGTATCTCCTCCTGCTCGCCTGTGTCGGGATCGGTGTACCAGTAACGCAGTCTGACGCCCGACTCCACCTTGTTCACATTCTGGCCACCGGCACCGCTGCTGCGGAACGTGTCCCACGACAGCTTCGACGGATCGACATACACCTCGATGGTATCGTCGACGAGGGGACTGACGAAGACGCTGGCAAAGGATGTCATGCGCTTGCCCTGGGCATTGAAGGGACTCACACGCACCAGGCGGTGCACGCCGTTCTCGCTCTTCAGGTATCCATAGGCATACTCGCCGCCCTCAATCTGCATGGTTACGCTCTTGATGCCGGCATCGTCGCCCTCCAGCAGGCTCGATATAGTCACCTTGTGGCCGTGGGCCTCAGCCCACCGCATGTACATACGCATCAGCATCTGTGCCCAGTCCTGGCTCTCCGTGCCGCCGGCGCCGCTGTTGATCTTCAGCACACAGTCCATCGGGTCCTCCTTCTGCCGCAGCATGTTCATCATCTCCAGGTCCTCGATGGCCTTCAGCGCCTGCTGATAGTCGGCATCTACCTCCTCCTCGCTCACCATCTCCTCCTTGAAGAAGTCGAAGGCCAGCTGCAGTTCGTCTGCTCGCGTGCGTACATTATTATATCCTTCTATCCAACGCTTGATACTGCGCACCTTTTTCATCTGTTCTTCGGCGCGCTTCGGGTCGTCCCAGAAGTCGGGAGCCTGTGTTCTGAGCTCCTCTTCTTCCAGCTCCACCTGTCGCTCGTCAATCTTCAGATAGTGGCGCAGTTTATCGGCTCTGTCGAGCACGTCTTTCAGTTGTTCTTGCGTAATCATGCTGCAAAGGTACAAATAAGCGAGCGAAATGCCAAAGAAAAATTTGTTTTTCTTTGGCATTTCGCTCGCGATTCGCAAGTTTTCAGAGTTGGCAGGCCATCAACGTACGGAATTGCCGGATGCCCTGGTGGTTGTTGTCGAGGTCCTCTACCTCCTTCAGATAGCGCTCCGCCCGCTCCTTATCGCCCATGCCGTAGTAGCCGAGGGCTAG
>JAEEGK010019221.1_pt1 | contig 14676 bp, 11 predicted proteins | sample 8958771 | NCBI WGS metagenome assembly JAEEGK01 (sample SAMN16246547, study PRJNA631951) | gut metagenome | biome: gut microbiome; feature: rumen; material: SC-attached | host: Bos | place: Iran: Karaj | collected 2018-10
GCGCCAAACCGCCGCCTGCGGAGTCCCCCATAAAAACGACCTTTCCGCAGTCGTATGTGTCCAGATAATTCAGGTAATAGGACAGGCACAGGTCATAGGCTGTTTCACAGTTGTACGCCGGTTCCTTCGGATAGACCATGAGAACGACCTCGGCACCCGTCTCCTTTGCCGTTCTGGCAGCCATTGCAGTCTGCTGATTGTTCGGCTGGTTGATATACGCGCCTCCGTGGAAATAGAATACGGTCTGACCGGGATGTTCCTGATCGTTGTAAATGAACGCCTGCAGGGCGTCCAGCCGTTCTTCCCGGAGGCTGACTCCGAACTTGGCTTTTTCAATCACTACCAGGTCCTTGTTGCTCTCCGCCTTTTCAGCTATATACGCTTCCGCCTCTTCGACCGACGTGAATTTGTCGCTGCGATGCTGAACGATAAGGAACAGATCAGTGAAACCTGCCATAAATGAACGGTGGTTGATCACACGGCAATAAAACCAGAAGCCTCCGGCAGCAAGGATGATCACAGCCAGGAGGATGCAAAGGATCCTAAACACAGTCTTCATAACTTTTTGGTCCTCTTTACTTTGCGTTTTCTCATCTTCGAGTCTGTATTATAGCATACCTCGATCTGGTTGAGAAGGAAAAGCAAACCGCAGCCGGGCATTCTTCTCACCGAAAACTTGCTGCCAGTGGGAACGACGGACTCACGAACGCGCTCATCAGCATTCCGGAAGGTGAGTGCTTTCCTGTCCTATTTGACAACACGCAGAAAACTGCGCTATATTGGCAGCACAGCGCGAAGTTCGGGTTGCGGCACAACTCATCTTCGCATCCGCTCCAGGAAGTATCGGGAGGACACCTTATGCATTACACAGGACCCACCTACCGCCCGCCATTTGAGGCAGGCTCGCTGCTGCTGCAGGTGACTGTGGGCTGCAGCCACAACAGGTGCTCTTTCTGCACTATGTACCGGGATGTGCCGTTCAGCGTCTGTCCCGCTGAGCAGGTGGAGGCGGATATTGACGAGGCAGCTCGCCTTTATGGGGACGTGACGCGGGTGTTTCTGGAAAACGGCGACGCCTTTGTGCTGTCGGCGGATCGCCTGGCAAAGGTCGCAGAGTCGATCCACGCAAAGCTCCCAAAGGTGGAGACCATAACCATGTACGCCTCGATCCTCAATATCCGCAGCAAAACGGATGCGGAGCTTCGCCGCCTGCGGGAGCTCGGCGTCAACGAAATGAATATCGGCGTGGAAAGCGGACTGGACGAAGCGCTGGCGCTGATGAACAAGAATTATACGGCCAAAGAAGCCAGGGACGAGCTGCTGCGGCTCAAGGCCGTCGGCTTTGACTACGGCCTGAACGTCATCCTCGGCGCGGCCGGAGCGAAGCATCGGCTGGAAAACGCAGAGGCGACGGCAGAACTTCTGAATGCGACCCAGCCCTATCTGGTTTTCACCAGCACGCTGCATGCTGACCCAGGTTGTCCCCTGTATGAGGATATGAGAAACGGGGCTTTTGTGGAACCCACCTTCGGCGAGTATCTGGAGGAAGAGGAAGCGCTGCTGAATCGGCTCATGCTGGAGGATACTTATTTCTTCGGCGCACATCCCTCCAATGTGCTGCCCATGCGGGGCATTTTGCCAAGGGATAAAGAAGCCATGCTCAACGCTGTTCGGGAAACACGGACCCGGATGGGAAACAAACTGGACGAGCATACGATCCGGGCCGGAGAAGGTGGTATCATCAATCGCAGATAGCACATTGCAGCCGGATAAAACGGCAGGGCAAAGGAGTCGCAGCATGAAAACGATCGCCGAGTTGATTCTTTCTGGCGGTTCTGCAGAGTTTTCCTATCACGATGAGCAATATCTCATCCAACAGGAGAGCAACAAAGGGTGCCACTACCTCAGTTTATGGCGCGTCGCCCCTAAAGCAGCCTGCCTTCGTCGTGTTTGCTTTGAGATTTTTGACGGGATCTCGGAAGAAACCATAGAGGAATTGTTCAGCCAACCGCTCCCGGACGGGCACACTGTTCGGGACATGGTCCAAAGCCCGGAGGTCATCCCGACGATCCGGGAGTCCTGACGGCGCAAAGTGATCTGAGGAGAAATCTTTACCGGGTAATCTTGAGAAGCGATACCGTTGGACGAAAGAGAGTACCATTATTCAGATAGAAATCACGGTACTCAGTGGGATGAACCCGATAAAACCATAGCAGCTATGTCTTTCATGCTCTTGCCTCCAAAACCTCTTTTTCGTAGCGCTCAATCTCCCCATACCACTCGCCGTCTGCCGGCTTGCTGCAGCGGCGGCAATACTCGTCCCAGACTTCACCGAAGGGCAGGGTTTTCAACTCTTCCTGCATCACCATGAGCTTGGTGAAGTTGCCGCCGTCCTGCAGGGACTTCAGCACGGCGTTTGGCTGCAGCAGTGCAAAGAGCAGAGCCTTCTGCAGATTTCGGTACCCGGTAACCCAGGCGCTGATGCGGTTGATACTGGCGTCAAAGTAGTCGAGGGCGATATCCACCCGCCCGTCCAGACCGTCGCAGCGAACGATTTCCCGCGCGATTTCCCGCGTCTCCTCGTCGAAGAGCACCACGTGATCACTGTCCCAGCGGATGGGGCGAGTAACATGGAGGGCAATCTCCGGGAAGAAGGCAAGCAAGGCCGGGATCTTATCCGACACCGCCTCCGTAGGGTGATAATGGCCGTTATCCATCAGCGGTATGCATTTATCCCGGTTAAAGGCTGCATAGGACAGCGCAAATTCCGAGCTGCCCACGGTGTAGGCCTCCACGCCGATGCCGAAGACCTTGCTCTCGATGCAGGGCTTGACCTTGTCGAAGTCGTAAGGCTCGGACAGGATGGCGTCTATGCTTTCCCGGTAGCGTTGGCGTGGACCAATGCGGTCGGCGGGAATATCCTTGAAGCCGTCGCCGGTCCAAATATTCATGACACACTTTTCACCCAGCTCTTCCGCAAGATATTGACTGATCCGGATGCAGGCTCTGCCGTGGTCGATCCAAAACTGCCGGGTCTTTTCATCATGGCTGGCAAGCGTCAGAGGATCACACTTGGGATGCGAAAAGAAGGTCGGGTTGAAATCGCAGCCCAGGCCACGCGCCTTGCAGAAGTCCACCCATTTTATGAAATGCTTCGGCTCCAGCTTATCACGGTCTGCCCACTCACCGTCATCGAAAATGGCGTAGGAGGCGTGGAGGTTCATCTTAGGTCTGCCTGGTATAAGGGAAAGCACCTTGTCCAGGTCTGCCATAAGGTCCTCTGGCGTCCGGGCGCGACCGGGATAATTGCCGGTGGTCTGAATACCTCCGGTCAAAGGCTGATTTGGATCGGTGTCGAAGCCACGCACGTCATCGCCCTGCCAGCAGTGCAGGCTGACGGGCACAGCCTTTAGCTTTTCTATAGCGGCATCCGTGTCCACGGCGTAGCGTGCATATTTGGCTCTTGCTTCGTTATAACTCATTAGTCGACCTCCATCTGGATCTTTAGATTCCCGATTGCTGTGGCCTCGATAGGCAGAGCGATCACTTCTTTGCCCGTTGCTTCTTCCGTGAGCCAGTTGAGAAAAGCGTTTTTCGCACCGCCGCCCACGATATAGATGCTGTCGTAATTCTTGCAGGTATTATGCTGCAGTTCCTGGATTGCGGTCATATAGCTTAGCGCAAGGCTCCTGTAGGCACATCTGAAGTAATCACCCACTGTTTGCGGTTCCATGGAAAGCGCATCGTCGAAGGCCTGCTTCATGCTTTCCGGAGCGAGGAATGCAGAGGCATTCGCGTCCACCGTCTCCTCAAAGCGGCTTTTTTCTGCTTCGGCGACAATTTCACCATAAGGCCTGTCCGGACAGAGCTCCGCGCGCAGGCAGTTGACGAGCCACATGCCCATAATGTTCTTTTGATAGCGGTTGTAGCCCACACCGCCCTCGTTTGACCAGTTTGCAAGCTCACTGGCTGCATTCGTGATGGGCTTCTCGGTCTTCACTCCCAGCAAGCTCCAGGTTCCGGAGGAGATATAAGGCGCAATGCCATCCATTGGGATCCCTTCCACCGCGCTGCCAGTGTCATGTGTGGCGCAGAGGACAACCTTGATACCCTCATACTCTCCAATGATCGTACCGGGCTGTTGGAGCGGTTGAAACAGATGTGCGGGGAGTCCAAGCGCGTCGATGATATCAGGGTCGTATTCCCCTGCATCGGCGTTTACCATGCCGCCAGTGGTGGCGTTGGTGTACTCATGGGACTTCACTCCGCAGAGCTTGTACATCAGGTACTCCGGGATCATCAGAAAATCCGTTACGTCCTCCAGCCGCCCCGCCTCTTTATCCTCATAGAGCTGATAGATCGTGTTGAAAGGCTGGAACTGGATACCCGTGTGCCGGTAGAGCCGCGAGAAGCTGATTTTCTCATGCACCAATGGAATCACGGCTTCGGTGCGGCTGTCCCGGTAGGCGAAGCAGGGCCGCACTTCCTTGTCGCCGCGCATCAGCACATAATCCACGCCCCAGGTGTCGACGGACAGGCTTTCGATTTGAGGATATTTCTCCTTTGCGATAGCAATGCCCGCCTTCACATACCCCAGCAGCTCATCAATGTCCCAGGTCAGGTGCCCGTCCAGTTCGGTCAAGCCGTTCGGGAAGCGGTAGACTTCCTCAGTCTTTAGTCCACCGCCTTCACGCCACCCTACAATGTGCCGCCCACTGGATGCGCCGATGTCGATGGCAAGGTATCTCTTCATAATGTTTATGTCCCTCCCTGCATAGCTGCTGTTCCAACAGAACGAAACGGGCTGGTGTAGTTTTCTGCCCGATAGTCTTTAGCGCATAGGCGCTCAGTAGCCCAGATCCCGATCCACGATGTGTACCGGGGGCTTTCCCTGCAGAACTAGCGTCAGGTTGCGGATCACGGCGTCGATCACCCGCTCGTAATTGACCCCGGAACGGTAGCCGCCGGAAATATGCGGTGTGATATACACGCGCGGCGCGGTCCACAGAGGATGTCCCTTTGGTAGGGGCTCCGGGTCCATCACGTCCAGGCAGGCGGCGCGGATATGGTCGTCCGCCATTACTTTCAGCAGGTCCTCCGTCACGACCGAGTTGCCCCTGCCAACGTTCAGGAGGATCGCGCTGCTCTTCATCAGCCGGAGCCGCCGCTCATCAAACATGCCCGTTACCGCATCCGTTCCCGGCAGGCTGAGGGCCACTACGTCCATCTCAGGAAGAAGGGCGTCCATTCCATCCGGCGTCACGAGTTCCTCTACGAAATCCGGGCAGTCATGAACCGTGCGGCGCACCCCGTAACACAGAGCACCGAGGGAATAAGCCTTCTGAAGGTATGTCGTGCCGATGGCACCCATCCCGACGGAAAGCACTTTGGAACCGGCAAACCTTCCGATATTGTCCAGCAGAGACCATTCCTGCCTGTCCTGCATCCGGAGATATTCCGGCATGCGCTTCATGGCCATGAGCGTAGTGGTCAGCATGTGTTCCGCAATGGATTCCCCGAACGCACCGTAGGCATTGGCAAGGGTGATCTCCTTCGGCAGCCAGGAAAAGTTGTTCGCTCCGGCGCTGTACAGCTGAACAAAGCGCAGCCGGGGCATCTGCCGGACAAGTTCCGGGGCAGGAAACCCAACGAGGATCTCTGCATCCGCCAGGTCCTCCGGGCGGACAGCGCGCACGTCCTCCGCGAGGACCAAGCGGCAGTCCGGGAGTGCCCGGATGCGAGAGAGGGTCTCTTCGGTGTGGACGCCAACGACAAGGACTTTAGTTTGCTCTCTGATCATAAGAATCCATCCCCTTTGTGTGCGTTTCATTCATTTTGATTATACTTCGCCCAACCTGAAAAGGCAACGTGCGCCGTCCCTCCCCTGCTCAAAGAGAATTGTGCATAGTTTATTTATGTGATGCAATGCTGACCGGAAATCCGAAAATGGGGAAGCGACGGCATTACAGCGTCACCGGCCCGCGGGGAAAGGTGCAGCGGAGCGCCCCGCGCCTTCCATTGTGAAGCCTCACACGGCAAAAGTCGCGTGAGGCTTCACAGTATATGCCCCCTGCTGAACCGGACCCTGGCTGCTGTCAATAGCCCACAGCCAAACCGAACAGAAGGATTAACGAGGTAAGAGCAATATTTGCGAGCTGGAACTTTACGGACCATCGGGCCCATCGGGTATAGCTGATGTCAGCCAGGCCGAGGGATATCAGGAGCCCGGCGTTGGTCGGGTAAAAGACGTTGGAGAATCCATCACCGAATGCAAATGCAACTATACACAGCTGCGGCGAGATACCGAAGATCTGCGCAAGGGGTACGATCAGCGGTATCAGCATAAACGCTTTAGCGGAACCAGACGCAACGAAGAAGTTCATTACCAGCACGATCAGATAGATGAACAGTACCACAGCCCAGGTCGGAAGGCTGTCCGCTATGCCGACAGCACCGTGCAGGATGGTATCCAGGATCCTGGCCTCTTCAAGGGTGTATTTAATGGACGAAGCCATCAGTATCATGATCACCGCAGGCAGGATGCTGATGACCCCGCTCAGGAAGGTCTTTCCGAGCTGCCGGCCCCTGAATCCGGCTATGACCGGAGAAACGATCCCCGCGCAGAGGAACATCAGCGCGATCGCGATCATCGTGTAATCCTGCAGCGCTTTGACGATCGTGGAAGCGAACACGAACAGTATCCCCAGGCCCACGATAAACGCGAAAGCTTTGAGCGCTTTGCCCATCGGAGCGTTTTGGCCGTCTCCCAGTGCTTCCCTGCCGGCATCAGTGTCTTCCCCGGCTTCTGCATTCCGGTCCTCTGTACTCTCCACCGGTCTTTCGACCTTCTTTGCGTGTCTTCTTGTGAATGCGAGAAGAAGTGAGAAGATGAGCACGAAACTCACAAGCCGCAGCCATATGCCTGAGAACATCGGCAATCCTGCCAGGCTCTGCGCAACGCCGACGGTAAACGGATTCATGATCCCCGCAGCGAACCCGCATCCCACAGCGAGAAGGCTCATCGCCAGTCCGGTAATAGAGTCCCAGCCCAGCCTGACCGCAAGCGCAACGACGATCGGCACGAGGGGGATCACTTCTTCGAAGGATCCGACGAGTGCTCCCATCGCCATGAAAAAGAAGACGATTACCGTGAGAAGCTTATACCTGCTGCCTCCGTATCTTTCCGTGATCCAGTTGAGCAGATGGTTCAGTATACCGCCTTTTTCCAGGCAGTTGAACGCGCCTCCGAGTACGAGAAGAAAGATGATGACGGCGATCAGCGTTCCGTTTCCGGAGCCCGTCAACACCAGGATCGGCGAGGCGATCCATTTCCAGAACGGTATGCCTCCGTCCACATTTTTGAATCCCGCAGCCGTATCCACCACGGTCTGGCCCGCTTCGTTCACGGTCCGCGCATATTCGCCCGGTGGGATCAGAAAGGTGAGCAGATAGGATACGGCCATCAGGATAAAGATAACGATGATCGCCGTGATAAAGGAGCGGGCGCTGATATTGAGTCCTTTTGGTTCTTTGTTCATGATGCTGTCCCCGGAAAATGTTGTATGACGTACTTATAGAATTCGACTGCAGGCGCCAGAGCGTCGATATCGACATTTTCGTTTATGCCGTGAATGGACGAGAGCTGCTCATCCGTGATATGGAACGGCGCGAAACGGAGGCAGTGATCGCTCAGGATACCCATAAACCGCGCGTCGCTCGCGCCTGTCATGATGTACGGCGACGATACCACGCCTTTGAAGATACTTGCCACCGCCTCTTCGACAAGAGCGAACGGCCTGCTCTTCCAGTCTGAGACAGAGGATTCGATACCGGGATCGAGCACCTCCACTTCCAGGCCGTAGCGCGACGCCACTTTTCTGACCGCATCGATGCTCGCTTTCCTTCCCTGATGATGGGAATAGCGCATATTCCCGATCACGTACGCCTCATCGGGGATCACATTGTTGCCGGACGATCCTTTCGCCCTGGTGAAGGCAATCGTTGTCTTCAGAAGGGCCGCCGCTGTCCCGCCGGACTTTCCCATAACCGTCTTTATGACCGGAGCGAATATCTCCGGATTGGCCATCACCTTGGCCGCAGCCCCGCCCATATGAGGCGCGATCCTTTTCAGCATCTCGCAGGTGACTCCGGACAGCTTCACCGAAAAGATCTCCTTCGCGTCCACGAAAGACATATACTTTCCGAGCCTGACCAGCGGCGTGTCCTTCGGCGGCGAGGACGCATGGCCGCCCTTCGATCTCGCGATGAACTTCAGATCTGCGCAGCCTTTCTCCCCGACGCCGATCATGGCGAAAGTGCCTTTGGCTCCCGCGATCGGCTCCGTCAGCATCATACCGCCCTCATCCAGGATCATTTCAAACCGGAATCCCTTTTCGCGGAGATCTTCGGCGATCGCCTTCGCGCCGGCACCGGTCGTTTCTTCCGTACAGGCCGATTCGAAATATACGTCGCGTTCGGGGATGAAACCGTCCGCAATGAGTTCCTCCGCCGCCTGGAGCATGGCCCAAAGAGGTCCCTTATCGTCAAGGGTCCCTCTTCCCCAGACCTTCCCTTCCGCCACTTCTCCGGAGAAAGGGGCGTGTTCCCACGCACCGCCCACGCTGACGACGTCATGGTGGTTCATGAGCATAAGGCCCTGTTCGGATGGCTTTGCTGTGGTTTTCCCCGGCCATCTCAGAAGGAAGCTTCCGTTATAGTCTTTATACACACAGACTTTGAACACTGAGGGGAACAGTTCCCTAAGCAGCTCGTGGAACCTTCGGAACTTGCTTACGTCCTCTTGATCTGTTGCGGAGATCGTTTCCGCCCGGATCATCCTGGACAGAGTATCCGCGTATTCTTTTGCTTCAGTATTCATCCTTCAGGCCCCCGGCAGGCAGTTTCATGCGAGGCTAGGTGTAGATGATATCCCCGGCGTTCTCGCTGACGCATACGATGCTGTCCTGGTCAAAAATCATCTCCTTCGGCATGCCGCCGAAGAACCGGAAATTGATAGTGAAGAATATCTTATCCTTGTTCCATAATTATCCGTTTCATTCGTTCACTCCAGATATCTCCGCTGAAGCTCTTCGCGTTCAGTATCGCTGATACCCAGCCCATCCCGTATAAACGCGTCGAAGCTCCCGTACTTCGCTTCCGCTTCCTCGTAAACGGTAAGCGGATACCGCTCGTGAGCGCCCATCAAAACGGAGAGGGCCTTTTTTGCCGCCTCGTCCATGCCGCCACTCTGCTCCGCCGCCCGATCGACAAACTCCTGGATCTCGTCCTTCAGGTACTCGTTCGTCATCAGATAGTCCGCGATGATGTCCTCCCGGTCCACACCCAGCAACTCCAGGATAAAAAGCGCACCGGTGCCAGTCCTGTCCTTCCCCGCAGAGCAGTGCCAGAGGATAGCTTTCTCCCTGGGCTCAAACAGCAGCCGGATGAACCTGCGATACTGGTACAGGCAGAACTCATCATTCACGAAACGGGCGTAAACGGAGGACATGCTTTTGATCGCAGTCTCTGTATCCATCGGGGCAGCCCGCCGGTCGGACTCCTTGTCCCGGGAGACCCCCACAGCCTGCATCTCAAAGATCGGCAGATGCAGATAACCCACGCCCGGAATATGCGGATCCGGATTCTCGTTGATCTCCATGGAAGAGCGCATATCCACCACCAGGGCTACGTTCCGGGTGAACCAGTCATTGTCCTCCAGTTTGCTGAGTTTCGAGCTCCGGTAGAGCATGCTCGGGCGGATCACGCGTCCGTCTTTCGTGCGCATCCCGCCAAGGTCACGGGTGTTGTTCATCCCCGGAATGTCAATGTACTTGCTGGTGACTCTGGTCATTCTGTTTCCTTTCTCCGTTACGATCGCTTTTCAGCGTGTTTTTTGCCTTGTATCTCTGAAAACTGGTTGCTCTAGTCGATATATGTTACTTCGTTACCTTTCTGGACCATGAGATTCCTGTTCGGCAGCCCGCTGTCCGTGGCAGGATAACCGATGATCACCGCACCGTAAACACGTTCCTCCTCTTTCATGCCGAGGGATTGAAGATAATCCACCAGCGACGGTTCTTCATTCAGCCATCGCAATTGGTTGATCCAGCAGCTGCCCAGATCCAAGGCGTTTGCAGCGATCATCATGTTTTCAATGGCGCATGCACAGTCGGCCATGTTGTTGCCATAGTCCTTTCTGTTGGCAACGGCGATCAGGACGGGCGCGTTGTAGCAGAAGACATACCCGCCTTTTTTAGAAGCGGTGATCGCATACTTCAGACTGGCGTAGGTATCCTCAGCGATCTCCATCTTTGAAAACGCAGTCTCCGTCATCACGATCAGTTTCCGGATCACATCCCGGTTCCGGATCACCAGAAAGTGATTCGTCTGATTGTTGCCGCCGCTGGGGGCCTGCCTGGCAGCATCCAGGATCTTTTCCAGCTTATCTTCTTCTACCGTATCGGGCCTGAAGTTCCTGGTACTTCTTCGTGTCAGGATCGCCAGTAGAGCATCCATGTCAGAATTCCATCCTTTCGTATTGATATGCTTTCTGATTACCCGTATTTCGCGCTTACGCTTTCCAGAGAAAGTGAAGATTGCAGTATGCGTAGACGGCCCTAAATATACTTAACGGTCTCCTCTATCGCCTTCCGCTTTTCGTGCAGATGAGCTGGATGGCTCTTTTCTGATGGGTATCCCAAAGCAAGCATCAGTACAGGCACATGGTTTGCGGGCAGATCAAAGGCTTCGATCACCGTCTGGGAATCGAATCCCCTGATCCAGAGGCTGTGAACCCCCAGTTCTTCCGCTTCGAACATCATGCTGGCAGCAACCGAGCTGGCGTCCTGCTCACCGCAGTTATACTCCTCATAATTCCTGTCCTCAGGATTTTTCCAGACGGTCTCCCTGTCGTAACATACCAAAAGCGCCAGAGGACAGCCAAATAAGGATGCTTTTGTGCTGATTGCCTTTTCCATAGCCTCCCTGCTTCGGATCACATAGATTCGCTGCGGCTGATAATTGCAGCCTGTAGGAGCGATCCTGCCGGCTTCAAGAATCTGCGCAAGTTTCTCATCTTCAACAGGACGCGAACTGAAATAGCGTTCTGAATATCTGTTCTTCGCCAGTTCCATGAATGACATTCGGATTCCTCCATTATTCGCTGGTTTCGGATGAGCTGACCAGAGATGATAGCTGCCGTTTTTTTCATCATATCATTGCGGAGCCTTTCAGGCAACAATGATTGCTCTCTTCTCCCGAGATTAGAAGCGACCTTGCAGGAGAAATACTGCTCTTGTATACCTGTGGACTGGATTGATAACCTGGCGAAATATGATGAGATCAGAGCGCTCAGTAAGCGTTTTGCTTATACGTGCTTTGATACGCTGTGGAGGCGGAAATAGTTAAGGCCAGTTGCTCCTGGGTGTAACCGTTCTTTTTACGAAAAGAATGAATGCGCGCCCCAATCTCGTTATATCGTGATCCGCCCATAGAACACGGGAAGGCCACCGGCGATCCGGCAAAATGCCTGTCCGTGCTCCAATCGGGAGCACAAAGGCGCGCTGTGCGGACCAATACATGCAGGATAGTCAGGTGAAATCCCAGCCCCGAAAGACAGACAGCAGGAACTCACGCCCGGAGTGCAAGTAACCCGCAGAAAAAGCACCGGCTTCGTCCAGAAAGGACCTGGCCGGTGCTTTCGTTATTGCGCGCTTTTGCCGCTGCCCTCCCCTTTTGTTACACAAGCGTCATTTGACTTGCGCTGCCGGGTCTGGTATGCTGGAACTCCAAAACCGGAAAGGAGCGAGGATATGGAAAAGTACATCCCCTACGAAAAGCTCTCCAAGAAAAAGCAGCGGGAGCTGGATTTGAAAAAGCGCGGCAGCTGGGGCGGGCTGAACCCCGTGACCCGGAAACCGAAAAATCCGAAAGCATACGATCGGCGAAAGGCGCAGAGCTGGAAGAAGGAATCCGGCCCTGCGCCTTTCGTTAATCCATTGTTCAATACAGGATGACTAATTCCCTTCCAGGACCTCCACATTCTGCTCCTGACCCTGCCCGCCATAGGTGAGCTTATAGGTCTTGCTCCTGCCGCCCATGGACACGGTCTCGTCCACCAGGATCTGATTGCCCACCTTGATGCGGATGCGGCAGCCGGTATCGCCCTCGGTGCGGTCGGTGTAGTTATTGATATAGAACTGGTATTCACCCGGCGTCGGAGCTGCAAAGTAGATGTTCTCCACGCCGCTGTCCCGGTCACCCTGGACCTGCATATCCACGTCCAGCTCGCCGCCGCCGGCAGACTTGTTGCTGTAATAGATATGGCCGCCGTCGGGGGTGACGCAGTGGAGATCCAGGTCGTCCTTGCTGGGCCAGTAGATGGAGGCGGTGATCTCGCCTTCCACAGCGCCCATCTCCTCCAGCAGGCTGTCCATATCGTCCGGGTTGGACTCGGGCCCGAAGAGATAGCGGTTCTTGTCCTTGATGTATTCGCAGACGGTGACGGTGTAGCTCAGAGGCTCCTCGTCGTCCTTATGATCGCCCTTGTTGAGGCGGCTGGTTTTGAGTTTGACCGTCTGCCCCGCGATCACGATCTTCGGATAATAGACCGTCTTTTTCCCGTCGGAGCAGGTGATGGTCACCCGGTAGCCGTCGATCTTCCCGTCCTCGGCGGCCCTGCTCTTGTCCGGCAGCTTGAAGCTCAGGAGCCCGTCGGCCACCTCGACCTCCTCCAGCTTGGGAGGATCCAGCTGATAGACCGTGTAGCCGCTGACGCCGGAGGTGTTGGGGTTGGTGCCGCCGTCGACCTCCATGATGAAGATCGCCCCCTCCAGATGGGGATAGAAGAAGAGCCCGTATTTGCACTTCGTCCACTGGGCCGCCCCGATGGGAACCAGGGTCATATCCGGGAGCTGGTCGGCAAAATCCTCGTCCGGCACCAGGAGATGCCCCACACGGGCCACGATATCCAGAGAACCCGACAGGATCTCGGTGACACGGAGGGAATACGCGTGATCCGCCAGCTTGTAATGCTTCACATGATCGCCCGTCAGTACGGAGAGATTGGAGAACGGACGTAAGCCCACATGGCCCTGCTGATAGGCATAGAACTTCGTCTGGTATTTCTTCGCAAAGGCCAGGTAGTGTTTGGTCAGTTCCTCCTCGGTGAAGCCCCAGGTCGTCCTCAGATGCTCGCTGAGATCCAGCCCGCCGAAGCTCAGATTGCCCGTGCTGGATTCCATCGTCTCCAGCATTTCCTTGAAGGTCTTTTTCGCGACGTATTTGTTGAGATATTCCATGAAGCGGGCCACCGGATAGCCGGATTCGCTTCTTTTGTTCTGGGTGATGCCCTCTCCATCCTTGTATTTTAGCTTCCAGCTATCCGCGGCGCCGTTGTCCCGGTAATAGGTGACCTTCGTATCGTTGAAGGGCATGGCGTAATACTCGTATTTATAGCCGTTGTTCGCGTTGTGGTTGGTGGTGATGATATAGTCGTCCAGCGTCACCTTATAATGGGTCTTGTAATACTCCTGGGACTCCTCCTCCACCAACTCGGCCATGGCCTCATAGAACTTCACGTTGGCGTGGGTGGCATAGCAGTAGCGCATCTGGCAGACGTGGAAAAGCTCATGGGTCAGGGTCAGCTGCATCTCATCCAGCAGGTATTTTCCCACGTGACCCGCGGGGTCCCGCTGCAGCTCCTCCAGATTCACGTTCACATAGGGGCCTGCCATGCTCGGTTCCGTCTCCGCGGCCGAGCCGGAAGCCAGGGTCGGCAGGAGATAGATCTCCGTGGCCGCCACCGGCAGGCGTATGTCCAGGCTCGCCAAATACCGGTGGGCCTCGTAGCACATGGCGCCGATGGTCGCCACCAGATCCTTGGCCCGCTCCGCCGCCTCCTTACGGGCCTGATGCTCCGACTCGAAGGCTGCACTGACGATGGGATCATTCCTGCACATCTCCTGCAGGAGCTCCAGATACCGCTCGTTTTTCTTTTCTTTTTTCTCCTCGTCGGTCCCCTCGAACGTCTCACGATTCACCTTGGCCCTGGCGTTCTTCTGCGTCCCTTCAATGATCGCCTTGTCCGATTCGCTGACGGTGTTTTTCACCACGGCCTTGTCGTAGATGATCTTGTACTGCTTGATCGCGGGATCCTCCGGGTTCCGGACCCAGTAGGTCCCGTCCTTCTCGAAAAAGCCGGTCTCCGGCGCGGGGGAGGAGAGCTCGATGAACTTCTGCAGGACCGTGACGAAGAGATCCGCCCCCAGGACGGTTCCGGAGTTCTGGTTGCTCTCATAGAACAGGAAGCCGTCCTTGACCCAGCTCACATATTCAGTGAGGCGGCCCCCGTCGTCCAACCGGTAAGCCCTCAGGAGATCGTAGAGTTTCTCCGGGATGCCCAGTCTGCTGAGGTCGATGCGCACCTGATAGGTGCCGGGGATCTGCTCCTCGTCGCTCATGCCCGCGTCCACTTCCCAGCCGGCGAAAAACAGGAGATAGGTCCCTTCCTCGCACAGCCGATCCGTCAGTTCCTCCAGCTTCTCCCAGGCCAGCTCTCTCACCGTGAAGCTGCGGTTCCGGTCCATGGCGTCTTTTTCCGCGGAGATGCGGAAGCCCGGCATGGGCTCCAGGTCGAAGGGATCGCTGTGGCCGCGGGCAGGGAGCGGGCTGGGCCTG
>JAEEGK010019224.1_pt1 | contig 14676 bp, 8 predicted proteins | sample 8958771 | NCBI WGS metagenome assembly JAEEGK01 (sample SAMN16246547, study PRJNA631951) | gut metagenome | biome: gut microbiome; feature: rumen; material: SC-attached | host: Bos | place: Iran: Karaj | collected 2018-10
TCCCCAATCCCCAATCCCCATTGAAAAATAAATTAGAGTTTTTTTATTTAAATTTTTTATAATCACCTTTTATTTTTATTTATTTTAATAAACATTTATAAAAAAACAAAAATGAATGTAAATAATTAAAAAAAAATAATAAAAACATAAAAAAAATGTATACATCGCATGAAATAAGTCCAATAATAAGAAACAATAATTTTCAAGAATCATATTCAAATTATAATTCCCCGGAAATATTTAACATAAAAAACTTTAATGAAAACTTAATAAATATAATATATCCTCAAAATAAAATTACATTTCAAGAAGAAAATTCGTTAATTCCAAATAAAATATTAAAAAATTATAATTCAGAACCTTATATGACAAAAAGTTTTCAAATACCAAATTTTAAAAAAAAAAAATTTGAAGAAAATAAATCTTCAATATATTATTTACAAGATGATGGTTCTTTTACAAGATTAATTGGAGAAGTTTCTTCTTCTTATATGAGAAAAATTAAAGAATATCCAAAAAATAAATTTTTTGGTATTAAACAAAATAAAAGTAAATTAAGTAAATATTTAATTAAAAATCCTGATATTAAATTTAAAAGAAGAAGAAGTTCAATTCAAAATAAAAATAATGAAAATTTATTTAATAAAAGTTTAATAAATAAATTAAGAAAAAACGAAAATAAATGTAAATCTACTGAAATAAGTATAGATAAAAATAAAAGTGTTAGAATTAATATTTATAATAAAAATAATAATTATTTTTATAATGAAAATGAATATGAAAATGGAAATTATGAAATAAAACAAAATAAAAGAGATTTAAGTAAAGGAGGTGTTGTAAATTTAAATTTAAATCAAGTTAAAAAAAAAATAGGAGAAAGAGATTATATTAAAGATGAAAATAAAATTATCTTTTTACAAAATTTTTTTAGACAATATATAAATATTAAAAAAGGAAATATAAAATATATAAAATATCATAGTTATTCAAATATAGAAAAATTTACTCAAAAATTATATAAATTAATATTCAAAGTGAAAAAAAATTTTTTAAATAAATTATTATTACAAAAAAGATATTTTCAAATGAAATTAATAAAAAATAATTTAAATTATCATAAACCAATAGTAAAACAAAAAAGAAAAGAAGATTCAATAACTTCATTAAATCATATAAGTAATTATTTTCCTCCTTCAAATTCAGAAAAATCAATTCTTTCTTTAAAAGAAAATTTAAATTCAAAAAATTATGAAGTTTTTAAATTCAATGAAAATAATAAATCAAGTTTTTTAAATTTACAATATTCAAATCAAAATTCTTTTTTTTTTCAAGGAGAAAAAAAATTAAAAAAAATTTCAAAAAAAGATTTTAATGAAGAAATAAATTATAAAAAATTATATGAAGAATCAGAAGAGAATTTAAATCAATTAAAAAAGAAAAATAAAAATTTTGGTTTTTTATATATAAAAAAAAAAGTTAATAATATTCATTTTAATGCAATAAAAAATTCTTCTTTTAAAAATATTGAAATGGATTTTCCTGAAGAAGGAGATTTTTATTATGAAGGAATTAAAAAAAAATTAGTAATGAAAAAATTAAATAATATTCAAATTAAAGGAATAAAAAGAAATCAATATTTATGGGTTAAATTACCTTTGGCTATAAAAAATTTATTACAAAAATATATTAATAAACAAAATTGTAAATTATTTTTTAATAACTTGAAAAAAATATATTTAATGAAAAAAAAAGAAGAAAAATTAATAAAAAATTTTCAAAGAGAAGAAAATAAAATTTTAAAAAAATATTTTTCCAAATTAAAATATAAAATATTAAAAATAACAGATAATGAAAATTTAAAAAGAGAAAAAATGAATAAATTCTTAATATCAAAAGAAATAAATATAGAGATAGAAAGAGATATAATAAATAAATCATTTCATTCAGATTCATTTTTTGATATGAATGAAATAAAATTAAATGATAAAATAAATTTAAATATATCATTTGAAAATAAAAGAAAAAATATCAAAAAATTAAAATTAGAATCAATACCTAAAATAAGAAAAATTTATAAATTTAAAAATAAAGCTCGTTCAGCTTCAAGAAGTTCAAATAAAATAAAAAAAGAATTAGAAAAGAAAGAAAGAAAAAGAAATAGAACTTTACATTATATTGATAAAAATAATTCGAGAAACATTTCTAATTCAAATAAAAAATTTAAACAAATTAAAATTATTAAAAAAATATATGATAATATTACTGGAAATATTCATCAAATTAAAGTTAAATTAAATAAAAGTAATAATAATATTTATGATAATATTATTGAGCAAAGTAATATTCAAGAAAATAAATTTGCTGAATTTCTTTTAAATGAAGATAAAAATAGTAAAATGAAAAGATTAATTGAATATAAACAAAAAAGTCATTTTTTTCATTTTTGGAAAAATATTTCTAAAAATAAAATTTTTAAACCTAAATTTTATGATATTATTCTTATTATGATGAAATGCTTATTTAATGATAATAATTTTATTAAAAATGCTTTTATGGGAGAAATTTATTTTATTAAAGGAAGATATTTACTTCAATGGTATTGGAATACTGTTAAAAATAATAAAAAGAAAGGAAAAAAGAAAAAAAAATCTGTCACTTTCAGTAATATTTAAAATTTTAAATTTTTTATTAAATAATTATATATTCCTTTTTTATTGTAAGAACTTTTTAAATTTTAACAATTATTATTAATTTATTCAAATATATTTTTATTTAGAAAGTAACAAAGACAAAATAAATAAATTTAAATATAGAGACATAACATTAAAATTCTATATTTAAAAAATAAGTTTTTGAGTTATATTTTCAGATTTAATTTTTTTATTTATCAAATTAAGATAATAATAATTATCTTGATAAAATTTAAAAATAGTTTATTTCCATATTTTTTATTTAAGTGAAAAATAAGAAAAGAGAATAATAATGACAATGTATATAGATATAAAAGAATATGAAGACAGTATATTTACTTTAGAATGTGAGCCTAAAAAAAAAATAAAAGAATTAAAAAAAAGAATAAAAAAAGAACGTGGAATAGCAGAATATTGTCAAAAATTATATTTTAAAGGAATAGAACTTTCAGATGATAAAAAATTTTCTGATTATAATATAATAACAACTGATGATTTCAATGTTGAAAAAAGATCAATGATTGATTTTAAAAATTTAAATCAATTAAAAACATTTATTTTCATTAAAGGAGAAAAAATTGGTTTTTTATATTATTTTAAAGCTTCTGATTCAATAGAAAGCATGAAAAAAAAAATATTTGAAACTGAAAATATTCCTATTGAAAAAATGGAAATATTATATTCTAATAAAGTTATAAATGATGAAACTTTAATTGAAGATTTTGATTTTTTTAATTTAACTTTTACACTTAATTTATTAAAAGGAAAAGAAAATATTTCAATTAAAATCAATGATGGAAATAATATTGAAACATATATAGTAAATCCATTTTTAAATGTTTATGAAATTCAATCTCAATTCAATAAAAACTTTGATTTTAGATTGAGTTTTGATGGAGAAATATTAAATATAAGAAAATTACTTATTCAATATAAAATCAAAGATGGAGATATACTTCAATTAATTAAAAGTAAAGGAATAATTGATGTATTCTTAGATTATAAAATAAATAAAATGTTTGTTAAAGTGGATTTAGAAGAAACAATTCTTGAATTTCTAAAATATTTTTCTGTTTTTTTTAATGTTAAATATTCTCTTATTGAATGTGTGATTAAAGGAAAAATGATAAATTCTAAAAAAGCATTTTATCAGTTAAATGTTGAGAACAATGAGAGAATTATAATAATAAAACGTATGTTAGGTGGTTAACATTAATTATATATAAAAAAAGAAAATTTATTCTGAATAATTATTTCTATATTTTAAAAATAATTTATTTTTTACAAATTAATTTAATTTTAATTTTAACTTTCAATTTATATTTTTCTTAGAATTCAAAACTAAAGTTTGGATTTATAATAATAATGAATAATTTTTTTTAATATAGATTTATTTCCTATATCTAAATTAAATAATAAAGTTTTAATATTATAGATATTTGCATTTTTTTCTGATTTTATATATTTTATTTTACTCTTTTATTAATTACATTTATTTTGATAAAAATTAAATGTTTTTTAATAAATTGTTTAAAATTATTTTTTTATTTTATATTACCCTTCATTTTTTTCTTCATCATATTGATTTTCTTCATCTTGTTCTTCTCCTTCGATGTATAAATATTTAAGATTATCTAACATAAATTCTTTATTTATTTTTCTTATCTCTTCATCTGAAATTCCACAATTTAGAAATTCGCATCTTTGAATTTTTTTATCTTTTATTTCATTTAAAAATTTATATATTAATTCCTTTGAAAAATCATTATTATTTAAACTTAAATGATTTAAAGATTCATTTTCATTAATTGCATTTAATATAATTTTTAAAGAATCATCATTTAATCTATTTGAATCTAAATTTAATCTTTTTAAAGTTTTATTGTTTTTTAAACAAGGAATAATTGTTTCAAATTCTTTATTATATAAACCAATTCTATTTCTACTTAAATTTAAGTTTATTAAAGTTTTATTTTCTTGTAATCCTTCAAAAATTAAATATATATTATCATATATTTGACATTTATTTAATGAAAGAGTAATTAAATTATTTTTTTCATTTAATAAAATATTCTTTAATAAAGGAAAAGAATTTATCTCAAACTTATTATAATCTAATTTTAAATGTTTAATTGTATTATTATTATTAATTAAATTATTAATATTTTCAAATGAAGTTAGATTATTATTTGAAATATCAATTTCACTTAATTTAAAATCAGGATTACTGAAAATTATTTCAATACCTTCATTACCCAAATTATTACTTTTTAAATTTAAAGATTTTAAAGAATGATATTTAGAAATTAAATTTGATATATCTTCTGCTTTTTCTTTTGAAATATTATTATTTTCAAGAGATAAATAATTAATTTGTGATTCATTATTAATTAAAAAATCAATTAAAATTTTAACTCCTTCATCACAAATATAATTTCCACCAATTGAAAGATAATTTAAATTATTATTTAATTTAATGTAATCACAAATTGATGAAATTCCATGTTTTTCAATTCCATTATATGATATATCTAATTTTTTAATATTCTTCTTTTTTTCTATTAATAAAAGAAAATATGATAAACCTTCTTCTCCTAATAAATTATTTGATATATTTAAATTTTCTAAAGAAGAATTATTTGAAAAAAAATCTTCTGTATAATCTAATCCTTTATTTGAAATTTTATTTCTAGATAAATTTAAATATTTTAAATTTGAACAATTTAATAAAATATTAAATAATATTTTAACGCATTGATCATCTAATTTATTATTACTTAAATTTAATCTTTCTAAACTCTCTGAATTTAAATTTATAATTTGAGAAATAATTTTTATATGATTAAAATCAAAATTATTATTTGATAAATCAATAAATTTAAAATCACTTTTATTATAAGTTAAACTAGAAGAAATATTAAAAATACAATCTTGAATATTATTTTTATAAACTAAACAATTTTTAAATTGATCTTCTTCTTGTTCTTCTTCTCTTAAATTTAATTTAGCTTCAATTAAACCTGAAAAAATAGAATTTTTTTCATAAGAATTTAAATTATATTTTTTAGCATATTCATTTATTTTTTCTCCATTATTATTAATTAAATCTTCTATAATAATTTTATTAAAATCAATTGAATTGGAAATTTTTTCAAAAGAATTTTTTAAATCATTTTTTTTATTTTTATGATTTTTTAATATATAATAAGAAATACCATATTTAACAGGAGATTTCTTTTTTTGTGTTTTCCTATTTTTACTTACTAAATGTTTTTTATTAATATTACAAAATTCTTTTCTTAATTCAATATATTTTTTATATATTTGAGAATTACTTATTATTCTTTTTATTTGTTTATTTATTAACATAAATTGAAGTTGCTCTTTTATATTTAAAAATTGAATTAAATTGTGAAGAGCTTTTGTATTTTTTATAAACGTTTTATCTTCTGTTTTATCAAAAAATCTAGTTTGGACATTTTCACTTTTATCATCTTCAATTTCTTCTTTATTGTTTAAATTCTTCCTATTCATTATATTTTATTATTTATTTTGAGTAATATAATTAAAATAAGTTATAAATAAAAAAAATAAATGAAAAAATAATAAAATATTTTTTTAAAAAAAAAATGTTAATAGATTATTCCCAAGAAGAAAAAATAACAGTAACCTTAATATTTGAAGACAAAGAAAGTCAAGTATCCTGGAATCCAAAAGATATGTCATTAGAAGATATAAAATTTATGTTTATGTGTTCATGTGAGAGTTTATGTGATACAGAATTTGAAATTTTAGATTTATCAGGAAAAGTAATAGATATAAATCTATTAAATGAATTTAAAAATAAATCAGTATTTTACATAAGAAAAAAGCAAACAAATAAAATATCAAATTTACTTTTTGATGGAAGAAGAAAATTATTTGTTGAAATAGAGCCTTTAAGACATATAGAAAGTCAAGTAGCGATAAAATTTATGTGTATAGGATCAAATTTATTAAAACATACAAAAAAAGGTTTAACACATTTAAGATTATTTCAATTAAGTAATGATTTAAAAAGAATATTATGGTATACTAAAAGTAAAACTATTGATGAAGCAAGTATTTTAATACAATCTATTAAAGATATTACTATTGGTCAAGTTAGTGAAAATTTTATTAATTTTCCGGTTAAAGCTCTTGAAGAATTTTCTTTTAGTATTTATTATTATAATAAAGATAATGATTATTCTACTTTAGATTTAACTTGTAAAAATGAAAAAGAATTTGATTTATGGGTTATTGGAATAAAAGCTTTATATTCTCATATTAATGGAAAAATAATATCTAAAAATGATTTATTAAAACATTGTAAGAGTTATAATGAACAAGTAAAAAAAGGAAATATTGCAAATTGTTCTAAATTTTTATTTTATAATAATTCTGAAAATAAAGATTTTATATCAAAAGATAATAAAAGTTTAGAAAGTGTAATGAAAAATAGAGATATAACAACATATGGAATATCAAAAGAATTATTAAAAATATGTAAAAAAATTGAAAAATTAAGAGGACCAATAGAAGATTATAAAGAAAAAGATATTATAAATAATGGAGTTGAATATGATGGTTATCAACAATTATTTGATGAAGAAGCTATTGTTGAAGATTTAGAAACTCAAAAAAATCAAATGATTAAATTATTTGAAAATTGCGAAAAGGATATTACTATTTGTTTATTTGATTTTTTCAAATGGTATGATAATAATTTAAATAATACTCAAGCTGCTGTTGAAGAAGAAAATAAAAAAAATTTTGCAGAAATTATGGTTCAATTAAAATTCCATTATGATTCTTATTTACCTAGTTTAAAAATCATTAATGATATTAATGAAAAAGAAGAAGAAGAAAAAATTATGAATGATAGGTTCTTAAAAAATTTAGATATTCAATCTTGGAAAATTGAAGTTGATTTAGAAAATATTGGAGATATTATCAACAGGTTTAAAGCTTCTGAAAATCCTGGTTTGCTAAATAATTTAAAATCTATGTTTCAAGGATTAATTTAATAATCATTTTAAAGATTTCAAATAGTTTAAATAATTAGAACTTTTTTAATTAAAAAAAAATCTTTCTAAAAAATAATGTAATATTTTTTTATATCAAAAAATAGTAAGGAACAAATAATTCAAATAAAAAATAATTATTAATATATTCTAAAAGTATACAGAATAAAATAGAAAAAATAAGAGAATAAAAATATATTTAAATCAAAAAATGAAGATATATCTTTAATAATTAAGCATTATTTTAAAAATAATAAAAAATTTATATAAACTTGATTTTCATATAGATAAAATGAATTTAAAAATATTAAAGGAAAAAATCAAGAAGGGATAAATATATATTTAATAATTTATATTTTTAATTCAATAATTAAAAATCTAATATTTACAAATCAAATAAAAATCATATATATATATTAAAAATGAATATATCAAATTATTTTCACAAATCTGAATATTTTATTTATTGATATTATAAGAAAGAGATTAACATTTATAATAACATAAAAATTAAAAAATTATAAACTTCAAATGAAAATTCATCGATTTAGATATGATAATATTATTAAAATAAATTAAAAAAGATTATATTTTTTCTTTTTCAAAGATACATTATTTAAAATATGGGAAACAAGAATAATTCATACAAAACAATGAATAAAGTTATTGAATTTCATCATATTCAGATAATTTAACAGAATTGTCAAATAATACTTATACTTCATGTTGATTTAATAAAAGTGAAAAAATATGAACAGCAAATGAAGAAATAGAATTTAAATACATAAAAACAATAAAATATATAATAATGCATTTAAGAAATTATTTGAAATCATAAATTTAGTTAATTCTTCTCCCTGGAACATTATTTATCTCCTCGAGCTTCCAGTGTCCTTTCCTCTTAGAAGAGGCTGAACACCTCACAATGACAATAATAAAAAATATTGATTTTTAAAGTATTATTTGAATGATTGTTGTTAAAGCTATCATATTTATTATTGTTAATTTTCTTCTTTCTAAACATTTAGAAAGTCAAATTATTGATTATGATAATATTATTTAGAGTTATTCTAGGAAATAATAAATATATTAGACAATGGATTTAGTTAATATAAAAATGTTTTAGTAAAAAAATCATAATAAAAATTATTGTTTATTTATTTTTTATTTATACTTTATAAGGAAAAAATTTGTGTTTTCATATTGTTTTTAAGAAGAAAAAAATAAAAAAGAAGATTTAAGATATTATAAATTAAAAAATAAATTTTATAATTATACTTTATGGATTTAAATATGATAAAAAAATGAAAAATGCTAAAATAATTGAATGAAATAATTATGATATTGAATATTATAATTATGAAAGTAATAATATTGATAAAATCATTTTTTTCTTTATCTTTTAATTTTTTAATTTTTTAATTTTATCATATTCTTTATCTTTATCTTTTAAACCAAACAGGAAGGTAAAATTATCAATTATTGATTTATTAATATAATATTAGAACAAATAATAAATAATTATTAAATATTTTATTAAAAAAAATTTATAAACAGAAAAAGATTAATAAAAAAAAAATAAGCAATTTTAAATCAATCAAAATATTTATTTTGATTCAATCTATGAATATAAATTAAATGAAGAAGAAAAAATATTTTTAAAATTGCAAAAAAAAATAAAACAAAAAAAAAGAAAACCAAAAAAATTTGTTTTTAAAAACATCAAAATATTAAAAACAATTCAAACTTAATTTTTAATTTTCCACATTAATAAATTGGTCAATATTTAAATTAAAAAGTTCACCAATAACTTCTTTAACAGCGAAAAGGATTTCAACTTGAGTAATAGTTAATAAATCTTTTCTAATAAATAAATGAAGAATTAAAAAAGAAGAAAATAATTTTTTACAATTTGAGCTCATAATAAAATATTTCCACAACAAAATAATAGTTTGAATATCAAAAGTAGCAGAAGAAGCATTTAATTCATAAACATTTTTAACAATATCATAAGCTTCTTCTAAATATTTCATTTTTTGATTTGGTTCTCCTTCTAATTCAAAAAATGTCATACATCTTTTAAAGCCTTTTTTAAAATCTTTAACATGATCTTTTAAATCATTTGAAAAAAAATTTTCTTCTGATAATTCTTTTGCATTTGAGCTTAAATTTAAATGTAAATCTTCTCTTTCATCTTCTTCTGGTTTTAAATATATTAAACGAAAATTTTTTCTTAATTCTGAATCTTCTGTTGAATAATAATCTATTGAATTTAATCCTTTTTTTAATGATATTTTTAATACATAATCAAATACTTTTTTTATTATATTTTCATCATCTAATATAGTTTTTTTTATTGCTTTTTTCTTATTTTCATCATCAAAATATTTATCAACTGTTAAATATTTTTTTATTTGAAGAATATGTCTTTGCAATTGTTTTTCTCTATTATTTCTTTCTCTTTCTGTTTCTTTTATTTTCTCTTTTTGTTTATTTTCGTGAAATAAAATATTTGGAAAATTTAATATTTCTAAATCTAATTCATCTTCAGTAATTTTATTATTTAAATTTATTTCTGAATCTTTTACTTCAAAAAGTTTCATACAATCTTCTATTATATTCTTTTTATTTTCTGACTTTTCTGTACTATTTGTATTTTCTGAGTATTCTGGATATACATATTTTATTATTTTTTCATTTATATCATAACAAGAAATAGAAATATCATTAATAGGAATATATAAACAAGGTACTTGTCCTTTTTCTCTATCTGATATTTTTTTTAAATTTTCAATTTGTTTTTCAGGTAATAAATTTATATTTGAATATATATCATATAATATTGAACTTTTCTCATCGATTTCCTTTATTGAATCTTCAAGATCGTTTTTAATTTCAAATATTTTTTCAATTTCATCAATTCTTTTTAATATAGTTATTATATTATTTGCATACCATTCTATTGAAACATCTAATTTTATTCCTAAAGAAATAATTTTACCATTTTTTATTAATTCTAAAGTTTCAATCATAAAATCTAAATATGTTTTTATTTTAACAAAATCATAATCTTTTTCATTTAAATTACTTATTCCAAATAAAAAAATTATAATTTTGTTTATTAAATCATCTTCTGATTGTTTAGAGAAACATGGAATATTTCTTTTTTTAATTTCAAAAGGAAATTCAATCTTTTGACATATGAAAAACCCGTTTTCTTTTAAAGATTTATTTTTTTCTTTTTTTTTAATAGCCCCAAAAAATTTTTCTTTTTCAATGTTGAATGTTTTATCTACTTTTAAATTGTTTATTATATCAATAAGACAATTTTGGATTTCAGAATAAGTACAAAAAGATAATTCTTTAAAATATGTTTCTTCGTTATTTTCTATTACATTTTCCCATTTTTTATTTTTTATAAATTCTTTTATTTTTTTTGAATAATTAATATTTTCATAAAATTTATCATCAAATAAAAGATATACATTTTTTAATTTTTTTTGAAAAAATAACAAATCTAAAGGAGCATAAATAATATTTCCATCTTCATTAGAATAAAATTTCCCTTCTATAAATCTTTCAATAACTTTGTTAATTATTTCTGTTTTTTCTTTTGTTTCAGGAGAAATAACATTTTCATCATAAATTAATTCAAAGTAAGGAAAAGTATTTAATTTAAATAAAAGTAATTCAAAAAAAAATTTTTTTATAACCTTAAATATAATTTCTTTATCATTAGGAAATTTTTCTTTTACTGATTCTTGTAACATTTTTAATATATATTTAACCAAATTTGGAATTTCATTAAGTGAATCTCCTAAAGTTAATAAAATATTTTCAACACATCTATAAGCATTATATATACTAAAAGCATAATGATAATAAAATTCTATTTCCATATATTCTCCACCAAGAATATTTATTAATTCATCTATTTTAAACTTATCTATACCTTCATTTTTTAATTGTTTAAGTAATTTATATTTTATTCTTTCTGAATAATTTTTAAACTCTTTTTTTTCTAATTTTTCTTCATTAAATTTCTTTATTTCCATTGAAAATTTACTTTGATTTATATTAAATTCTTCATTAAATATTTTCTTCTCATTTTCATCCATTGTGTCTTTATATTTTTCCATATCTTCTTGAATTTCTTTTTTTGATTTTTCATCCATTTTTTTCATTTTTTCAAATAACCATTTTCCATTATTATTAAATTCAATTGTTTTAAATTGATAACTTAAAATATTTAAAAAATATTCTTTAATATGTTTTTGCTTAAATAAATATTTTAAACAATATCCAAATTTTTTCTCAAAAATTTTTAAAATATCTGCTTTTTCTTCTTTAATCTCTTCTAAAGCATCTTGTAAAAAGCAATAAATTAAAGCTAAAACATAATTTTCAGTTTTTTTTTCAGTTATGGAACTTCCATAATATAAATTAAAGAAAAAATCAAATAATCTTTCCATATCTTCTTTATTTACTTTTTTATTTTCTTCTTTATTATCTTCTTTATTTTCCTCTTTATAAGATAAAATATTATAAATTAAATCAGGTTTATTTTCTAGAAATTTTAAAAAATCATAATGCATTTTTCCTGGTTGAGCTTCTATATTTGCATATCTTAAAAATTCTTTTTTTGGTATGTTTTTATCTTCCATTTTTAAAATATCTGAATAAAATTTTAAAGTCTTCCATTCTATATCTTCTTTAAGTTTCTTTTGTTTTAAATAAACTATAAATATATTATTTAACGTTTATTTTACAAGATTCATATTTTGCAGCTTCTAATTTTATTATATCTTGAAGATCTTTAAATTTATTAAATATGATATTTTCTTTGACATTATTTGGATTGCTCATTAATTATAATATAAATAATAATTAATATAAAAATATATAAACTATTATTTAGAAGCTCACTAAAATAATTAAAAATAAAATATAATTTAAAATGAATTAATTGTTTTTATGAATTAGAATTAAGTGAAGGTAAAGATATTTTTTTTTTTTCAGAATTATATGATACAGATTTTATTTTTTTTTCATTCTCTTTATTTTCATTTGTAATTAGATTTAATTTATCATGGAGTTCTGAAATCTTTTTATCATATTTTTTGAATTGTTTTAAATTTTTTTCTTCTGATTTTTTATTTGATTCAATTATTGTTTTATGTAATTCCAACACCTTTTCTTGTATTTCTTGAAATTTTAAATTATTTTCTTCTGATTTTTTTATCATTTCCTGAAATTTTAAATTATTTTCTTCTGATTTTCTATTTGATTCTAATAACATTTTTTGAAATTTTAAATTATTTTCTTCTGATTTTCTATTTGATTCTAATATCATTTTTTGAAATTTTAAATTATTTTCTTCTGATTTTTTTATCATTTCTTGAATTTTTACATTATTTTCTTCTGATTTTTTTATCATTTCATGTAATTCTATAATTTCATTTTTTTTTTTCTTATTATCTTTTTTTTCTCTATAATCAGTTTTATTAAAAATAGATTCTATTTTTTCTTCATTAAAAATTGTTTTTATATTTTTATGTTCCTTTTGCAATGTTTCCAAATAAGTTTTAGTATCATCCTTTGTAGAGCCGTTATCAACAAAAATCAATTCATAATTAACATCTGTTGTATGTTTAAACAATGATTCTACACAAATTTTTGTATCTTCAAGTTGATTATATGTTAACATTATTATACTAACTAAGTATTTGTTTTTTTGTGCAAATTCAATATTGTTTTCCAATACTTCATCATAGGTATTAATAAATTTCTCGGATATTTTTTTTGAAAGAAGCTCTTTATCTTCATTGGAAGGAACAACTAACAAATCTGCTATTCTGCAATTACTTACTTCTATGGCAGAAGAGTTTTCTAATAATTGGTATACTTCATCATATAATTCTTTTTCTTTATTTATATACAACTTTAAATTTGATATTTGAGGATCTATTAAAATTATTTTTGTTTCTTGATTTAACGATTTTAATGCTCTTACAAAATCACTATCTGTTGTTATATTTGATTTAAAAAAAGCTACTGTTTTAGGTAAGTTTTTTTGAATGTATACTTTAAATTTTTCAAGAGAATCTTTTTCTATATAAAATTCTTCATATTCTTTTATTGTTTTTTTTATAACTGACTGTTCTTTTTCTTCTATTTTGTCTTTAAATTCCAATGGAATAACTAATAAATTATTAGACACAATCTCTCCTTAAAAAAAAGAATCGGGGAGGCGGGACTTGAACCCACGACCTCCTGCTCCCAAAGCAGGCGCGATAGCCAACTACGCTACTCCCCGAATACAATCAAATTTAAAGCAACTTACAATATAGTCTAATTATTCTACTAAAATTTTATTTTTTTATCAATACATTATGCATAAATAAAAAAAATCAATTGATATTTTTTTTTAATATTTTTTCTAGTATTTGAATATTTTTTGTTGTTTGAGAAGATAATTCAATATTAGCTGTTTCAATATATAAATCATTTGCTTGGTTTAGCAATTCCAAAGCTTCGTGCAATTCCGGTATATTATTAATATCAGAAATTTCTGTAGTATCCGAAAAATTTATATTATTTTCTTTTTCTATATTTTTTAATATTGAAAGGGCTAAATTGTTTTTTGTTTTGGCAAGTAATATTTTATTATCCGAACTGATTTTCGGAAGAGTTTTTTTATATATTAAAACAGAGTCGGAAAATCTTCCGTTGGAGTAAAATTTTTCCGCCTTTGAAATATTCCAAGAAACGGACACTCTGTTGAAAGATTTTCCGACATATTTAATTACATCAAATAAAATTCCTGATATAACTAACCCCGTAATAAAACCTACTATTACGGTTACTGCAATATTCTTCACTTACTATTAAGCAAAGCAGAAGTTGAAGAATACAAATACAGGCAAGAACTGTGGATTATT
>JAEEGK010019226.1_pt1 | contig 14675 bp, 11 predicted proteins | sample 8958771 | NCBI WGS metagenome assembly JAEEGK01 (sample SAMN16246547, study PRJNA631951) | gut metagenome | biome: gut microbiome; feature: rumen; material: SC-attached | host: Bos | place: Iran: Karaj | collected 2018-10
GAGCAGAACTCCCATTTCAGAGACCATTATGTAGGCATTCCCATAGATCTTTCGGAGGTCTTGTTTGTGGCAACCGCAAACTCCGCAGGCGACATTCCGAGACCGCTTTACGACCGTATGGAGATCATTGAGGTCAGTTCCTACACCGAGAACGAGAAATTCCACATTGCCAAGGATTATCTTTTAAAGAAGCAGTTTGAAAAGAACGGCCTCTCAGAAAAGAAACTTTCCATAAACGATGCGGCTTTGAAAAAGATCATTTCTTTTTACACAAGAGAAGCGGGAGTCAGAGAACTGGAGCGAAAGATCGGAGAGATTTGCCGCAAGGCTGCCCGTGAGATCCTTGAAGAAAAGGTCAAAAAGGTTTCCGTTACGAGCAAAAATCTTACGGATTTTCTCGGCAAAGAAAAATACAGGCGCGAATCCGAACTTAAGACCGACAAGATCGGTATTGCCAGAGGTCTGGCCTGGACGCCCGTAGGCGGTGATACCCTTCAGATCGAAGTCAACATCATGCCCGGCAAAGGAAATGTGGAACTTACAGGCCAGATGGGTGATGTAATGAAAGAATCCGCCATGGCGGGAATAAGTTTCATCCGTTCCGTTGCGGGAAAATACAGGATCGAACCCGATTTCTTTGAGAAAAACGATATACACATACACATTCCCGAGGGCGCGGTGCCCAAGGACGGTCCCAGTGCCGGCATCACCATGGCGACGGCGGTGCTTTCAGCCATTACCAGGATTCCCGTATGCGGGCGTCTGGCAATGACCGGAGAGATCACACTTCGCGGCCGCGTACTTCCCGTAGGGGGACTGAAGGAAAAAATTCTTGCAGCCAAGAACGTGGGAATCCACAGAGTACTGGTTCCTGAAGAAAACAAGCCGGACATAGAGGAAATATCCTCCGAGATCAGGGAAAATATGGATATAATCTATGTTTCTTCCATGAACGAAGTAACCAAAGAGGCTCTTGTAAACAAATGACGGACTTTAAGATAAAAACTGCAGAACTGGAGACTGTATGCGGGATTACCAGCAAACTTCCGGTAAATACGCTGCCGGAGGTGGCCTTTGCGGGTAAAAGTAATGTGGGAAAATCCTCCCTTATCAACACTCTCGTAAACAGAAAAGCCCTGGCAAGAACAAGTGCCCAGCCGGGTAAGACCCAGACCATAAACTTCTATAAATTAAACGGAGCAATCTATCTTGTGGATCTTCCGGGGTACGGCTACGCCAAAACCGCCATGACTGTCAGAGAGCAGTGGGGAGCCATGGTGGAAAAATATCTTCGGACATCAGAAGCTCTCAAGACCGTTTTCTTTTTGATAGATATAAGACACGAGCCCACGGGGAATGACTGTCTTATGTACGATAAGATCAGAAAGAGCGGCAGAAAGCACGTGATAATCTGTACGAAAGCCGATAAGATCAGCAAGGGAGCAATACAGAAGAACCTTAAGGTCATTCGGGAAAAACTTAACCTTAACAAAGACATCGTCATGATTCCCTTTTCATCCGAAACCAAGCAGGGACGTGACGAGATATATGAAATAATGGGGAAGATCATAGGCGGAGAAGAATCTCACGCAACTTCCCTTGAAAACGGAGGTGAATAGCGTTGAAAAAGAGCGCGCTGTACCTTAAGGCGGCCATGAACGTGGTTGTCTTTGCCATAGCAATTGCACTGGTCATTTGGCTTTTGCCAAAATTTCTGGTGTTCTTTCTGCCCTTTGTGATAGGCTGGATCATTTCTTTGATAGCCAATCCGGTGGTAAAGTTTTTTGAAGAAAAGATAAAATTCAAACGAAAATTCATGTCAGCCATCATGATAGTGCTGATAATCGCAGTGATAATACTGCTCGGATACGGGATTATCGCTCTTTTGGTAAATCAGGGCATCGGCCTGGCGGAGAGCGTTCCGAAAAAATGGTCGGTCTGGAAGCAGGAACTTAACAATTTCGGAGCGGAGTTAAACAACCTGTTTGAGAATCTTCCCGACAAGACAAGGGAGACCTTTGCAAATCTCGGAAATTCCATTGAGACAGCGCTTTCAAGCTTTGTGGCCAATCTCGGTGACGGAAACAAGATAGGAACGGCAATCTTTAATCACCTTTCCTCCGGCATCGGAAGCATAGCGAATGCGCTGATCGCCATCATCATGGTGGTGCTTTCCGCTTATCTTTTCACGGCCGAGCACAACAATCTTGCCAGAGCCATGGAAGAAAAGATGCCAAAGTCCTTCAACGAAAAGCTGAGCATTGCCTACGGAGGCTTAAAGACCGCTGTGGGCGGATATTTTAAGGCACAGTTAAAGATTGAGGTCTGGGTTTACCTCATAACTCTTGCGGGCCTTTTGATCTGCAGGGTGGAATTTGCAATAATAATCGCTCTCGGCATCGCAGTGCTTGATTTTCTTCCTTTCTTCGGAGCCGGACTCATCATGGTTCCCTGGGCAGCCATAAATCTTGCCAACAGAAACTATTTTCTTGCGGCGGGGCTTATAATAACCTGGGCGGTGGGTCAGCTGGTGAGACAGTTGATACAGCCCAAATTCGTGGGAGATTCGGTGGGCTTTAAGGCTCTTCCCACACTTATCCTTTTGTTTGTGGGTTATAAATTCAAGGGTGTCCTGGGAATGATCCTGGTGATCCCCATTGCCATGACGGTGTATTCCCTTTACAAGGACGGATTGTTTGATTCCTTTACGGACAGCATTAAGATACTTTGGAGCGGCATGACCGAGTTCAGGCGCCTGCCGGAAAAAGAAACGGAGATTAATGATGAAAAGCAGGAAGATACTGACGAAAACAGGTAAATTCATTCTTTGCTTTATGCCGTTTTTGGCATATTTATTGATCCAGAACCTGGTTGGGCTGTTGATCTACACGGTCGAGGCAGGAAAAATAGTGAAAGCTGAAGGCCTTTCCCCCACAAAAGAGGTGATCGAGTCGATCCTTGTGGCGCTTCAAAGCGATGTGAACCTGACGCTTATGATAATGCTTTTCAGCGAAGTCATCGGCATAGTTGCATTCAGCCTGTTTCTTTATTTTGTAATGAAAGAAAAGTACCCGGCGAGACCGAGGGAGATATTCAGCCTCGGAAACCTGCTGGCGGTGATCTTTCTTTTTGCGGGCTTTGAACTGGTGGTAAGCGGTGTGCTGAACCTTCTTCAGTTTATAGCACCCGGCCTTATGGCGGACTATGCAAAACGGATAGAAGGTATGGGAATCACCCAGCTTTCTTTCCTGTCTACGGTGGTTGCGGTGATCCTGGCACCCATTGCGGAGGAATTTGTTTTCAGAGGACTCACCTTTAAACTTACCAGAAAGTTCAGCAAAAACTTCTGGACCGCCAACTTCTTCCAGGCATGCATTTTCGGTCTTGCACACATGATAGACCAGATACTGCTTTTGCTCATGGGAGAGAATACGACCATAAATCCCATCCAGGCTGTGTACGCTTTTGTGATGGGTCTTATCCTCGGTTACGTTTACAAGAAATTCAATTCGCTCTGGGCTACCATACTTGCACATCTTTCCTTCAATCTTGCGGGAACCTGGCTTGTGAGCCTGATCTACGGCGCAGATGAGACGGTGAGTGTTCTCAAGATATTTGTGGTAACAGCGATCTCCTCCGCAGTCATTTTCTTCTGCCTCAATGCACTTAAGAATGACAAAAAGACGCGGATAAATGAGGCGGGTTTCAATACTAAGCATCATTTCGAAAGTTCTGATATGTGATCATACGCAGACTTAAAAGAGACGGCGGGAGTCGTCTCTTTTTTATTGCGGATCCGGGCGGAATCTGTAGCGCCGGACAGAAAAAATTTGAAAAATGATATTGACAAACAGCAGTATAGGAATATAATGAACATATGAACAGTTGAACATATGATGAACGGAGGACCACATGGCCGCTATTGATTCGGAAGATCTTTTATATGACCTGGCAGACTTATTCAAGATGTTTGCGGATTCCACCAGAGTTAGGATTCTCTACGCCCTTCTGGACGGGGAGAAGAACGTAGGCGAGCTTGCGGATTCCCTTTCCATGAACCAGTCGGCAATCTCACATCAGTTAAGCGTTTTAAAGGCTTCAAAGCTTGTTAAAGCAAGGCGCGATAAAAAATCCATGTATTACTGCCTTGCGGATGATCATGTGGAATCCATCATAAAAACCGGAGTCGAGCACGTGCTGGAGCCGTGATGTCAGACCCAAAGCGGCTTGATCCCCATAGAGGGATCAGGGTCCTTACCCGTTATTTACACGGAAGATGAGCGATAACGCTGTCTTTATACATCAACGTTTAGAGGAGAAAAATTATGACACGTACATTTATTTTGGAAGACCTTGATTGCGCACACTGCGCACAGAAAATTCAGGATGCCGTAGCGAAGATCGACGGAGTATCCGATTGCAAAGTAACATTTCTTACCCAGAAGATGGTTTACAATGTGGAAGATTCAAAGAACGACGCAGCGGAAAAGGAAATGCGCAAGATCGTTAAGAATACTGAGCCTGACGTAACAGTCAAGGCGGTATAGGAAGGGGGCATTTGCCCCTTTTTGAATGCCATCGGGCACGGAGGTTTACCATGACAAAGAAGCTTAAAAAGAAAATAATTCGTATCGGCATCGGCTTTGTGCTTTTTGCGGCAGGGATACTGTTTAGCCGTTTTGTCAACGAATGGGTCGGGCTTGGGTTTTACATAGCCGCATATATCACCGTTGGAGCGGATGTCCTTAAGAACGCAGCAATCAACATAGCCCACGGTCACGTATTTGATGAAAATTTCCTAATGATCATAGCCACATTGGGAGCTGTAGTCTGCAAAGAATACATCGAAGCCGTGGCGGTAATGCTTTTTTATCAGGTAGGTGAGTGCTTCCAGTCCTATGCCGTAAACAAGTCCCGAAAGTCCATACGAGCCCTTATGAGCATCAGACCCGATTTTGCCAGAGTTGTGCGGGATGACGGTCAGCACGAGGTGGATCCTTCCGAAGTTCGAGTAGGGGATGTTATCGTGATAAGACCCGGAGAAAGGGTTCCCCTTGACGGGATAGTGACGGAGGGAATTTCTTCACTTGATACAGCCGCCATCACCGGCGAGAGCCTCCCCAAGGACATTTCTGTGGGCACGAACATCGTAAGCGGCTGTGTGAATCTTTCGGGCGTGATCACAGTGAGCGTTACAAATGAGTTCGCCCAGTCTACGGTTGCAAAGATCCTAAACCTCGTTGAGGAAGCGTCCTCGAAAAAAGCAAAGGCCGAGAATTTCATCACCGTATTTGCAAGATACTACACACCCATCGTGGTCTGCTCCGCAGCATTGCTTGCGCTTGCAGGTTCACTGATCACCCGCGATCCCATGACCTGGATCTACAGAGCCATGACCTTCCTTCTTATTTCCTGCCCCTGCGCTCTTGTTATAAGCGTGCCGTTAAGTTTCTTTGGCGGTATCGGCGGTGCGGGTAAGAAGGGAATCCTTATAAAGGGCGGTAACTACATGGAGACCCTCTCCGAGATCGATACGGTGGTATTTGATAAGACCGGTACCATCACCAAAGGCAATTTTGCCACGGGAGAGATTTCCGTATCCCAATTCCTTAAGGATACAAAGCACGAAGAAGCAGAAAGCTATCTTTTGAAAATGGCTGCTTTGTGCGAAGCTTCTTCCAACCACCCCATAGCAAAATCCATTGTTTCCGCCGCAAATATTTCCGGTGACGAATCGGCCTTTGATATAAACGAACTGGCAGGAAAGGGCGTAAGCGCCGTCATTAAGGGCGAAAAGTGGTATGCGGGAAACTATAAGCTTATGGCCGATGTGCTTCCCGAAGAGGAACTCTCACTTACAAGCTGCCACGACTGTCTTGAAAGGGGTACCGTGGTTTATCTTGCCAAGGACGGAAGATATATGGGTCACATCCATATCGTGGACGAGATAAAGGAAGGAGCTGCGGAAGCGATCAAAACCCTGAAGGCATCGGGAATCTTCGATACCGTAATGCTTACGGGCGATAACGAAGAAAGCGCCAGGACCGTTGCTTCGTCCGTGGGGATAAAGAGGTTTCTGTCAAACCTTACTCCCCTTGATAAGGTTACCGCAATCGAGAAACTCATGGGTAACAAAGAAAAAGGAAAGATTGCCTTCGTGGGCGACGGAATAAACGATGCTCCCGTTCTTACCAGGGCAGACATCGGTATCGCTATGGGAGCCATGGGAAGCGACGCAGCCATTGAAGCTGCGGACGTGGTCATCATGACCGATGAACTTTCAAAGATCGGCGAAGCAAAGAAGATAGCGAAGAAGACCCTCAGGATTGTTAAGGAAAACATCGTATTTGCGCTTGGCGTAAAGGCACTGGTACTTATCCTTGCCGCCCTGGGATTTGCATCCATGTGGGCTGCCATATTCGCGGATGTGGGCGTTGCATTCCTTGCTATCATGAACTCCATGAGAGCGCTGAAGGCGTAAGATTAATTGAATAATTGAAAAGATAAAGGGCTTCGTTATGTAACGAAGCCCTTTTGCTGCGAAAGTTTATGCGAGTCTCTAATTTAACTTGTTCCAGTCGGAAACGTATACTTTGGAAGGATCCTCATCGGATTCCGATAACAGGCCTTCGGATACAAGTTCGTTAACCAGTCTTTCGGTTTCGGCTTCTCCGTATGCCGCACCCATCTGGAAACCTGTTTTTTTGTCGAATAAAAGCATTGCATCGGAAGTGATCTGCAGGGACTTGAATTCTCCCATGATACGCTGCTTTCTGCCGTTATCGACCCTGTCGTTGTGTACGGGATTAAGGCCGTATTTCTCACAGAATCCGTTAATAAACTTTGTCTGTATCCTTTGCTCGTTTACCCCCCAGACACCGGTAACGACATCGTATTCTTCGATATCTTTAAGTGCCACTGCTGCGACCATTTTCTGTAAAGAATCACGGGATTCACCGGCTTCGGCCATTTTGCACATTTCGTCATACGCAACTCTGAATTCGGCAAAAGCACGAATCTGCAAAAGATGAGGTCGTATCAGTTCAAGTATCCTGTGCATATCTACGGAAACCGGAATGGTACATTTTAAATCTTCGACGGCTAAAAGTCCGTCAAGGATATCGATGGCCTCGTTGCTTTCTTTCAGGATTTCTTCTGCAGGATAATCGGGTGATTCCAAAAGGAAAAAGTCCCCTTCCGCAAACTGATGGATGTCATTTCCGCCTCTTGCTTTTTGAATGAGCAGGAGCACTTTGGCAAGATCTTCGCCGTAGGCTTCCCCGACTGCGGCGTTTGCGGCTTCAAAAACAAGGGAATCAGCCTCTTTCGTGGGATCTGTAAGCAGTTTACCGGAACAGTACAGCGAAAAAACATTGAGGATATGGTAGGAATCCATTTCGCTCCAGTAATCGGGCTTGGTAATCCCGTCGTATGCCATTGTATTTAGATATGTGTCCTGTATGACTCGTGAATTTACGTTAAGCCACGCGGTCTGATCGATCTCGCGCTCGATAACGCCCCAGGACCAGATTCCGTATTTTAAGGAATTGTCGGCGATTATCTGCCGAACTTCTCCGTAACCGTCCATCTGCAACGCAGAAAGAGTGTAATAAGTTATCTTATCCGCAAGATCGCCGAGACTATCTTTTAAAACGTCCACATTAAAGTAGTTGGAATAAACATTTATGCCGAAATTCACATCGGGGTTGACTGCGGCAAACTTTTCATAGAGCTTTCGGGCAAAGAAACCCGCATTCTTCATGGTATGAACGTTACCGGGTTCAAAATAGTGAACGATTACCCTGTCGCTGACGTCCGCAAGTTCCGCATAGATATTGTAGTATTTTTCGTATGTTTCGGTCACTTCGGGAAGGTCGATCTCAGAAACACTGTCTCCGTGATATTTAACGGAAGTGTCATTCCAGCCGTACCCGTTAAATTCCGAACCCCAGACCCAAAGAGTAAATTTCATGCCGAGGGAGTGGGCCGCATCCGCCATGAATCTTAAGCGTTCATGCACATATTCGTAACTTCCGAATTCAGCCCAGGCCGCGCATATATCCGTAACCTGGATCCCCGTAAAACCGAGATGCTGCATCATCCTGACATATTCGTAGAGATCATCGTCCGAATATCTTAAGATATCGCTTTCCGGGGCGGTGTTTTGATTATAGTAAACGCCGCGTGTCATGGAAGGGTTCCAAAGACATACAATGGGTTCTCTTTCGGGCATCCACCCCGAATTGCTGTTTATGGTGAGATTTGACGGAAGATATAAGGTTTCTTTTTCATGTGAAAGGTGTTCTCTGTCTTCTCCTGCAAAAGAAAAACCAAGGAGGGAGTTGGCACAGACCGTTACAAGCCTGTCAAGTTCCTTACCCTTTGCCAGAAGATAAACATCGCCTTTTTCGATGTGCAATATCGTGTTATCGGTCTTTTTTGAAAGAAAGATATTGTGTTTGCCGGATTTAAACTTTATCTTAAGGCGGTTTCCGGTGCTTTTGTATATGTAATCCGCCAGTTTCCTGCTTTCGAAATATGTATCTATGCGTGAAACGATACAGTAATCGGACAGAGGAACGTCTCCGATCATGATGGTATTTGAACCTGCTTTGGCAGGTGCGGTTTTAATGTGTCTGTATATAAAAAAGCAGGACAGCATCAGGATAATTCCGAGGAAAATCGAAATTACGGCTTTGGCCGGTGTCAGTTTCTTCATGTAAGGTCCTTCCCTTTGAGGTATTCATTCTTAAGAAACCGGAAGGTTTCTTTTTCTCCTTTATCTTTAAGCATCCTGAGGATAAAAACAAGATCCTCGTAGTCCTTTTCGTGCATATGCCGTTCGGATTCCCGGGTGGTCAGATACTCGTAAGCGGCGGCGTCGGTGTAGGTCCTGCCGCGATATACCTTGCAGGCGGCGATCCGGTCCATGACGGATTCCACAAAATATTTCCGGGGCATCCGCACATATTCAAGAGGTTTCCCGGTTTCGAAGGAATAGTCGGTCCAGTATTCGAAGTGGTGTTTGTTACGGCCCTTGTGATGGAGCCAGGCAGCAGAATAGCCTTTATCCATTCTTTCTGCCACATTGGGGCTTCTGACACCCTGGTAATATTTGATTCCCGCGAAAAATTCCGTGGGAGAATACTTGGAAAGATCATGGGTAAGACCCTGTCTGTAGAGGCCCACCTTAAAGCATCCCCGGCGTACAAGACGTCTGTGTCTGTTTATGGTGTGAAGGTGCATAAAGAAAGCCTTAAAGGCGCTTACGTGTATATCGTCGCAGGCCGTAAGAAGCCTGTCGCCTTTGTACATGACGGTCATGTTTATGGGCTTTCTGCCCTCCAAGATCTGGCGGAGAAAGAGCTTGTCGCCTTCCCAGAGGGAAAGCGTAAATATATCGTCCTTGGGGATCCATTTAAGTGTACCTTCGCTGCAGGAAGAAAGGTCGGGATTTTCTTCGGTGAAGGCCGTGAAAAGGTGCATTTCTTCGTCCTCGTATTTGTCGGAGCGAAAGTTAATGATGCCTTTGTATTCGTAGTTTGAAAGCCTGATGCCCGTTTCTTCGAAGACCTCCCGCAACATGCATTCTTCGGGAGTTTCCTTCCCTTCGAACTTTCCGCCGATGCCGATCCATTTGCCGGCGTTGGTGTCGTTTTCTTTCTTGTTGCGAAGGAGCATGAGAAAGGCGTTATTCTTTTCTATATAGCAAAGAGTGGATCTGATCATTATTTTCCTCAATAAACACTTTTCATTCAAAAGACAGTATATCAATTCCTGCCTAAATTGCAAAGGGCAGGTTCGCATGGTTGAAAAAGAATCCTGATATGCTAAAATATTGGCAAACAAGGGAAATAACGGCTGTGGGATGCAAAATTAGTTGATATTCGGCCGTTTAGGTGGTAATATACTTAGCAACACTTTAAAGTTATAGCATGGTAAAGTAAGGAAAGCAGATTATGTGGCAAAAGAAATGTTACAGAATAGTAGTAAAAGTCGGCACTTCCACCCTCACTCACGACTCGGGGGCTGCGAATCTCCAGAGCATGGAGCGCCTGGTGCGGGTCCTGGCGGATCTGGTGGGATACGGTCATGAAGTGGTGCTGGTGACAAGCGGCGCCATTGCCGTAGGAACAAACAAACTAAGGCTTTCCGAACGACCAAAGGAATTAAGGCTCAAGCAGGCCGCGGCGGCAGTGGGACAGTGTGAACTCATGCACTTCTACGATAAGCTTTTCGGAGAATACAACAGGGGTGTCGCGCAGATCCTTCTTACCGATGATGATGTGGCGGATCCCGTCAGAAGCGGACACCTTTCGGGAACCTGCAGGAAGCTCCTTGAAATGGGAATCATCCCCATAGTAAATGAAAATGACTCGGTTTCTTCCGCCGAGATCGAAACCGGCGAAAACAAGGTCCTGGGTGATAATGACACTCTTTCCGCCATCGTTGCAAAGCTTTGCGAAGCGGACCTTTTGATCCTTTTGTCGGATATAGACGGACTTTACGATTCAGACCCTCATGCCAACAAAGGAGCAAAGATCATTCCCGTGGTGGAAGAGATCACACCTGAGCTTCTTGAAATGGCAGGCGGCAAGGGAACCTGGAGAGGTACCGGCGGCATGGTGACCAAACTTTCCGCCGCAAAGATCTCCCTTGATGCCGGGATCGACATGGTAATCGCAAACGGCTCCCGCCCGGAAGACATCTACGATATCGTGGAAGGCAAAGAGGTGGGCACCAGATTTGTTGCAAAGAAATAAAGGATGATCATATGACCGAACTTGAAAAGACAGGCGAACTTGCCAAGAAAGCTTCGAGAGTGCTGGCAACAGCCGGTACCGACATAAAAAATGTTGCGCTTTTAAAAATCGCCGAACTTATCGATAAACGCCGCGGCGAGTGGATGGCCGCAAATGCGGAGGATGTCCGCATCGCCAAAGAAAACGGCATGAGTGAGTCGCTTCTTGACAGACTTTCTTTAACCGACAAGCGTATCGACGGCATCACGGCGGGCGTGAAAGAGATCGTTGCTTTGTCCGACCCCATCGGAACGGCGGACAAAACCGACAAACGGCCCAACGGGCTGCTTATTCAGAAAAGAAGAGTGCCCTTAGGAGTCATAGCCATAATATACGAGGCAAGACCCAATGTTACGGTGGATGCGGCGGCTCTTACCCTTAAGACCGGAAACGCGGTGATCTTAAGAGGCGGCAAAGAAGCCATCAATTCAAACCGTGCCGCTGTTTCCATAATGCGTGACGCTCTTGTAAGTGTGGGACTTCCCGCCGACTGCATAGCTCTTGTGAACGATACTTCAAGAGAGAGCGCCAACGAACTTATGCATTTAAACCGCTACGTGGACGTACTGATTCCCAGAGGCGGCAGGAGCCTTATCAGAAGCGTTACCGAGAATGCAAGCGTTCCGGTCATCAGGACCGGCGAAGGCGTCTGCCATATCTACATTCACAGGGATGCGGACCTTAAGATGGGAGCAAAGATCCTTTATAATGCCAAGTGCTCAAGACCTTCCGTCTGCAATGCGGCGGAGTGCCTGTTAGTGGATGAAGAAGTCAAGGATGCGTTCTTAAAGGAGGCGTTACCCCTTCTTTGTGAAAAGAATGTGGAACTGCGGCCGGACGAAAAGTCCGCTCCTTTCGTAAAAGATTATAAGGGTCCCGTGAAGGCAGCAACGGAAGAAGACTGGGACAGCGAATATAACGATTATATACTTGCCATCAAGACTGTTTCGGGTTTTGACGAAGCGGTGGATTTTATAAGTGCTCACGGAACCGGGCATTCCGAGACGATAGTTACCGAGAATTACACGGTTGCCCAGCGTTTCCTGGACGAGATCGACGCGGCTGCCGTTTATGTGAATGCTTCGACGCGATTTACGGACGGCGGAGAATTCGGACTCGGGGCGGAGATCGGAATATCAACCCAGAAGATGCATGCCAGAGGCCCCATGGGTCTTTTGGAGCTTACTTCAATCAAGTATGCCGTTTACGGAAACGGGCAGATAAGGGAGTAGCATGAAAAAATACGGATTTATCGGATGCGGAAACATGGGAGGCGCCATTGCCTCCGCAGTTGCAAAGACAATACCCGGGGAGTGCCTGTTCCTTTCAAACCGCACCAAAAAGAAAGCGGAAGACCTGGCACTTACCATCGGTGCAATGGTAAGCGACAATATCGAGATCGCGAAAAACTGTGACGTGATCTTTCTCGGGGTGAAGCCCCAGATGATGGAAGAGGTGCTTGCCGGGATAAGCGGATATCTTAAGAAGCGAAATACCGCGGATTTTGTGCTTGTTACCATGGCTGCGGCTCTTGGTATCGAAGATATCAGAAGGATGTCGGGAGTTGATGCCCGTGTGCTTCGTATAATGCCCAACACCCCCGTTTCTGTCGGAGAGGGTATCGTGCTTTATGCTTACGATGAAAAACTTTCGGAAGCGGATGCGGCGGAGATCATGGGAAGCCTTAAGGCTGCCGGCGAATGCATTGCTTTGTCCGAAAAGCTCATAGACGCGGGAAGCGTGGTTGCGGGATGCGGCCCGGCCTTTGCACAGATGTTCATCGAAGCCCTTGCGGACGGAGGAGTGGCCGCAGGACTTCCGAGAAAAGAATCCGTAAAGCTTGCGGCACAGATGCTTTTGGGAAGCGCAAAACTCACACTGGTAAGCGGGAAAACACCGGGAGAACTGAAAGATGCGGTGTGCTCACCGGGAGGCTCTACCATCGAAGGCGTGAAGGCTCTTGAAGACAAAGGCTTCAGAGGAGCCGCCATGGATGCGGTGCTTGCTTCCTACGAAAAAACTCTCCGGATGAAGACAAAGAAATGATCTTAAGCCCCGAAAGCTTCGGCCTTCGGGGTTTTTTGACGCAATTCTAAAAAAATAATAAATCTTGCGCGCTGCTGTTGACATTTGAGACACACGTGTTATAGTAGGCATAGAACAAAGAGAACAAAGAGAACAAAGTTTCACTCAGCCCTTTGAGGCTGATCTAAGAAGGTGATTATATGAATATAACGAAATTTACGCAGAAATCAACGGAAGCCTGCAACAATTGCGAAAGAATAGCACTTGAATACGGAAATCAGGAGATCGGTGAGGATCATTTGCTTCTTGCCCTTTTGATGTTGGATGACAGCCTGATTCTTAAGCTTATCGAGAAAATGGAAATCAACACGGAACACTTTGTCGACCGTGTCAGAACCGAAATCGAGAAGCGTCCGAAGGTCAGCGGAGGGAAGCCCTACATCAGTGAGAATTTGAATAAGGTGCTTACCTTTGCCGAGGATGAGGCTAAGGCGATGGGGGATGAATATGTTTCGGTAGAGCATATTTTCCTTGCTTTGCTTAAATATGCGGGCAAGAACATGAAGGCTCTCTACGGCGAATACGGGCTTACGAGAGAGCGCTTTTTAAAGGCGCTTTCGACGGTCAGAGGTAACCAGAGGGTCGTTAGCGATAACCCTGAAGATACCTACGATACGCTTAATAAGTACGGTCGCGACCTTGTCGAGGTTGCTAGGGCTAATAAACTTGACCCCGTAATCGGCCGTGATTCGGAGATCCGAAGCGTCATCCAGATCCTTTCCCGTAAGACCAAGAATAACCCGGTACTGATCGGTGAACCCGGCGTAGGTAAAACCGCGGTGGTCGAGGGCCTTGCCCAGCGTATAGTTGCGGGGGACGTACCCACGGGATTAAAGGACAAGAAGGTCTTTTCCCTTGATATGGGTGCCCTTGTGGCAGGCGCAAAATACAGAGGCGAATTTGAGGAACGTTTAAAGGCGGTCCTTGAGGAAGTCAAGAAATCAAACGGAAGTATCATTCTTTTTATCGATGAGCTTCATACGATAGTGGGCGCCGGGAAGACCGACGGAGCCCTTGATGCGGGCAACATGCTAAAGCCCATGCTTGCCAGGGGCGAGCTTCACTGTATAGGTGCCACCACCCTGGACGAATACAGAAATTACATTGAGAAGGATATGGCTCTTGAGCGTCGTTTCCAGCCCGTCATGATCAACGAGCCCACGGTTGAAGATACCATTTCCATCCTGAGAGGTTTAAAGGAGCGGTATGAGGTCTTCCACGGGGTTAAGATCATGGATAACGCTCTGGTTGCCGCCGCTACACTTTCAAACAGATACATAACCGACAGATTCCTCCCGGACAAGGCCATCGACCTGGTGGATGAGGCCTGTGCCCTTATCAAGACCGAGATGAATTCAATGCCTGTGGAGATCGATGAACTTAAGCGTCGTGTTATGCAGCTTGAGATTGAAGAGACGGCACTTAAGAACGAAACCGACAGATTAAGTCAGGAAAGGCTTGAAAACTTAAGAAAAGAACTTTCCGAAGAGAAGGATAAGCTTACCAATCAAATGGCACGCTGGGAGAATGAGAAGAACAGCGTGGGCAGGCTTTCGAAGTTAAGAGAAGAGATAGATGCTTTAAACGGTGAAGTCCAGACAGCCACCAGAAACGGTGACTACGAGAAGGCCGCAGAGATTTCCTACGGCAAACTGCCCGCTTTAAAGAAAGAACTGGAGCAGGCGGAGGCTGAGATTGCCGACAAGAACCCGGAGCTTGTGCACGAAAGCGTAAGCGATGAGGAGATCACCAAGATCGTTTCCAGATGGACGGGTATTCCTCTGAGTA
>JAEEGK010019227.1_pt1 | contig 14673 bp, 12 predicted proteins | sample 8958771 | NCBI WGS metagenome assembly JAEEGK01 (sample SAMN16246547, study PRJNA631951) | gut metagenome | biome: gut microbiome; feature: rumen; material: SC-attached | host: Bos | place: Iran: Karaj | collected 2018-10
GCAGCGATACATGGTTTCGCCGTTTAGGATAATTTAACGCGCGTATTATTTGGATAATACGAAAATAATCCCTAAATTTGCAGTCGACATCTTTACAAGTCACGACACAACAGATTTTATTGAATAACTAACTAAATAATAACATTATGAAAAAAGCATTACTAACAAAATTGATGCTCCTGCTATGTGCCCTGATAGCAGGTGGTTCGAGTGTGTGGGCGACGACAATAACTAAGACAATGTCTGAAATTGTCTCTGCAAATAGCTATACTATCTCTGCTGGCAGTGATGTTACCTGTTATACGTCATTTGCTCTTGATGCAAATATCACTATTTCAACAACAGGTTCTGCAAATTGTGGTTCATTCTGGGGAACATCTCCTAATATTGATTGGCGTTTGTATCAAAACAAAAGTGGAGATATAACAATTACGGCGGCAACTGGATATGCGTTACAGTCTATAACTATTACCTATTCCGCTGCGAATAGTGGAATTCTACAAGATGGCTCAACAACTATTAGTTCTGGGGCTGCTCAATCCGTGAGTGGTACCTCTAAAACATATACTGTAAGCAGAACTGGATCAGGAACAAACGGCCAAGTTAAAGTCACCCAAATATCTGTTACCTACCAGAACTTATCTGATACCCGTACTGAAACGACTGTAACTATCGCTGGCAATGAAACAGAAAGGTATATGGATCAAAGTGCCACAACACCGAGCGCGACAGTAAAAGCAGGTGACACTCCGATTGATGGTGCTTCTGTCACTTGGAGCAGTACTGAAACAGGTGTTGCAACAATTTCTAGTACAGGTGCAATCACTCTTGTTGCTCCTGGAACAACAACCATCAAAGCTCAATATGCAGGTAATGCCACATATAAACCAAGCGAGAGCAGCTATACGTTGAATGTTTATGGAGTCTTTACTACAATGGCTCAGTTACAGGCTGGTTGTGCCGCTTATGGTAATACTGCTATGAAAGGTAAGATGACATTTAACAATGTCTATGTTACAGCTGTTAAGGGAAACAATGCCTATATCTCTGATGGAACAAATGGTGCCGTTATTTTCAAGTCTAGTCATGGCTTTGTTGCTGGTGACAAACTGGCCAGCACAGCCCTTGAGATGACAATGATGAATTATAACGGCTATACGCCAGAAATCACGTCTCTGACTAAAACGACAGACGGTCTTACTGTAACAAGCGGAAACGAAATTACCCCAACATCATTAGCAGTAAATGCTATTACAGCGGCTAATTTTGGTACATTGGTAAAGATTACGAATGTTATCTATGATGCAACTAACAAGGTTTTCAAGGATGCCAGCGACAATACTATCGCATATTATGACAACTTTACGGCTAACCCAACATTGAATGATGGTGAAGAGTATGACGTAACGGGGGTGATTCTGTTCAAGAATAACACTACAGTTGAGATTTGTCCAAGAGCCGCAGCTGACATTGTCCCCAAAGTTGTAAAGACTAACCCTACAAGCCAGTGGAAGAACGGAGAAACTGCGTTGTCATCGATTACCATTAACAAAGCAGAGGGAACTAAGAAATACACCTTCGAAACGGATTCTGATGGAGGTGTCACATATGAAAGCAGTAAAACAACGGTTGCAACTATTGCAAGTGACGGAACCATTACTCCTGTTGGCTACGGAACGACAACAATAACTGCTAACGTGGCAGTTACAGAAAACTATTTTGCTGATAGCAAGTCGTTTGTTTTGACAATTGTCGATAATGGAGTTGATTTGTTGACGGCAGATTTAATAGGGAAAACATCATATAGTGACTGGTCAGGATTGATTTCTAATACTGATGCAGTATATGCTGGTAACTCAGCAAAGGGATACGAAGCTATTCAGATGCGTAAGAGTACAGGCACTACAGATCCTTCTGGCATTGTAACGACAACATCTGCAGGAAAGGTAAATAAAATATCTGTTGTTTGGAACAGCAACACTGCAAATGGACGAACAATTGTTATCTACGGAAAAAATACTCCATACACGGGAGCTGCAGATTTGTATGATGACAACACAAAAGGCACACAACTCGGAACTATAGCCAAGGGATCTACGGATTTGACAATAACTGGTAACTATGGTTATATTGGTATTGTTTCCTCAGATGGTGCGCTCTATCTTGACCAAATAGTTGTTTCATGGAATGAAGATGTAGTTCCTATGAGCGTTTCTGATGCAACTTGGGCATCATTCAGTAGTGCAAAAGCTCTTGATTTCACAGGTATAGGCGTGACAGCATATATTGCAAAGGCTAAAGATGCAAACAACGTAACGCTGACAGAAATTACAAAGGTTCCTGCAAATACAGGTATCGTGGTCAATGCTACTGAAGGGACATACGCTATTCCTGTGCTCACAGATGCCGCAGACGAAACGACTGGCAATCTGCTAAAGCCTTGGCTCACTGCAGGCACACCTACCGCAGGTACATACTATACATTGGCTGTAAGTGGTACTGACCCCATCTTCAAGAAATCTTCTGGTGGTACATTGGCTGCAGGCAAGGCATATCTTGACCTTTCTGGTGCTACAGCTCCTGTACTGAACATCTCGTTTGATAATGGCGATGTAACAGGCATTGCTGATGTAAGAAGTAAGATGGAAGATGTAAGAGGTGAGGTCTACGACCTGCAGGGTCGCAAGGTTGCTCAGCCCACTAAGGGATTGTACATCGTGAATGGACGTAAAGTAGTGATTAAGTAAGAACGGATAATTTCTGATAAATTAATGGTAATTTCTGTTTAACATCAAAAAAGGAAACAAGATATGAAAAAGATATATATGAGTCCCCAAATGGACGTGATAGAGTTGAAGAACCAGCAGATGTTACTGGCAGGATCAGTAAACGCTCCTGTAAGCGATGAAACACAGGACAACGGTAATGCCCTCGCTCCTGAATACATCTGGTAAGAAAAGATGCCCGAGGGGGATATTCCCCCTTGGGACATCAAAAAAAGATAATTCAAATTATTAACTAATACAATAATAAAAGTTATGAAGAATCAATTACTAAAAACAATGCTCCTACTGTTTGCCCTGATAGCAGGTGGTTCGAGTGCGTGGGCAGATGACACTTGGGTAAAAACAGCCCCAACAGATTTAACCAGTGGTGATGTTGTCGTTTTGGTTGACCTGACATCAGGTAAGGCAATGTCAAATAACAATGGAGCAAGCAGTGCACCTTCTGCAACCGCAGTAACATTAAATGATGGAAAAACGGAAATTACGTCAGCAGTCGCAGACAATCTGCAGTGGACCGTAACGGCTACCGGCACTGGCGATTCTCGTACTTATCAGTTGGCAACGGGTACAGACTTTCTTTATGTTACAAAAACCAACAATGGTGTACGAGTAGGCAGTGGAGAACGCAATACATTCACTATAAAAACGGGTGGAGATAATAGTGGTTACTATTTATATAATCAAGTAACAGGCGAAGGTGCTGATGAGCGCTATGTTGGTTGCTATAATAATGCCGATTGGCGTTGCTATACTTCAATAAATAATAATATTAAGGGTAACAACAATGCATTCTTTAAAAAAGTATCAGGTTCTACACCAACCTGTGCCACTCCAACATTCTCACCTGCTGCTGGTGCATATATTAGTGCGCAAAACGTAACCATTACTTGTGCTACAGAAGGAGCGACTCTCTATTATACAACAAATGGCGATGCTCCGACTACTAGTAGCAACACTATCACATCAGGAAGTTCTATTTCTGTTTCATCAACATGTACTGTCAAAGTACTTGCAAAAAAAGACGGTTACAATGATGCTACAGCCAATGCTGAATATACTTTCCCAACAACAACCTATAATACGATAGCAGAGCTTATTGCAGCAGCTCCCACAAGTCCTGTCATTCTGAATCTTACCGATGCCCAAGTACTTGGTGTAGGTAATAATGATATGTATGTCAAGGACGCATCAGATGCACTTGATTTATATAAGCTTGGTCTTTCATATACAGCAGGGCAAATACTGAATGGTAAAGTTGTAGTGACGGGCTATACTGTTTATAATGGTATGTCTGAGATAACTGGTATCAATGAAAATCAAATTGTTGCTTCAGCTGGTACATTGCCAACTCCAACAGTGCTTGCCAATGCATCAGATGCTACTTTGGAGAACTATAAATGGAAATTTGTTACCGTTACGGGTACGGCAACTGCAGGCAAAAAGATAGATGATTTAACTCTGTATACAACTCTATTGAGCTTTAACAATTTTATTGCTAATGTTGACAACGTAACAGCTACAGGACTGATTATTCCATATAAGAGTGGCGAGAATCCCGTTATTCCTGAACTCCTTCCCACGAGCATTATCTATAATATTACCCTGAGTAAGGATATGGTAACCTACTGCTCAACCAACAAGTTGAACTATAGCGGAACTGGACTTAAGGTTTACAAAGCAAAAGTTGATAATGGAGCAGCTGTCCTTACTGAAATAGAAAATGCAATTGTCACTAACAATAAAGGCATTATACTTTCTGGTACGGCCAACCAAACATATAACATTCCTATTGCAACAGAGACTGCAACAACAATAAATGAAAATGAATTGTATGGTGTTACGGCAGAAACTGCAGTAGCATATTCTGCTGATTCCAAGTATAACTATATTCTTCAGAATGGTGTGTTTAAGAAGGCCACAGGTGCCAAACTGAAGGCAGGCAAGGCTTATCTAAAAACTACTTACGACGTGACTGCTGCTGGTGCTCCAGAGCTGAAGATTGTGATAGATGGAGAAACCACGGGCATTGCTGATGTAAGAAGTAAGATGGAAGATGTAAGAGGTGACTTCTTTGACCTGCAGGGTCGCAAGGTTGCTCAGCCTACGAAGGGCCTGTACATCGTGAATGGCAAGAAGGTCATCATGAAATAGGATGTATGATGGAAGAAGTAAGATGTAAAACTCTAAACGAATGAAGATTATGAAAAAGATATATAACAAGCCCGAAATTGAGGTGATTCGCTTACAGCAGCAGAGTCTACTGGCAGGATCTGTCGCCATATTGAATGAGAATGCAGAAGTCACAGGAGAGGTCTACAATGACGCACCATTATTCGAAGACGTTGACTTGACCTTTGCAGAGTAAGATTAGTAATCAGAGTTAGATTCTAAATAATTAATTCGTGGGCCACTGCTTCATCATGGAGCGGTGGCCTTCTTATTATAATACTTTTGCTCAACAATGCAAATAAATAAAGATTTATTTGGAATTTATTTCGCTTATTCGTATCTTTGCAGCATAAACCAATAATACTAACGTATGAAACAAATTCAACTATTTCTCTTTATGTTATGCTGCCTGATGCTGAGCCACCTGACAGCATGGGCTGACGACCCGAACACCATCGTGTTCCAGGAGACATTTGACCAGAACACGACGCAGGGCGGACGAGATGGCAAATTCAGCGGCCTTGGCACAGGAACTATCAAGTACGACAAAACTGGTTGGACAGGAGATAATACAAATAAGATTTACTCTGCCTACCAATGTCTTAGATTCGGAACTGGTGACACAAACGGTGTATGTACGACGCCAGAGATTTCACTGGGTGGCGCCAGCTATGCCCTGCTGACCTTTAGCGCAGCAGGTTGGGGCGACAGTAATAAGAACAAATTAGCCATTACAGCTAACGCAGGCTTCGAACTGTCGGGCGACTATAACATTACGGAACTGGTCAACGAGGAGTGGAAGGATTATTCTGTACTCATCCGCGTAACAACAGGCACCAATCTGCAGTTGACCTTCACTGGCAAGCGCGGACTGCTGGACGACGTAGTCGTGCGCGCCATCACAACCGTCCCCACCCCAACGCTGCCTGACGACTTCACGTTCTTCCCCAACACAACGGAGGAGAAGGCCAGCAAGCACGTCATGCTGGCACCCGTGAACTACACCGTAGCATACTACACGACGGACGGTACGACACCATCGAACACGAACGGTACCGAAGTGTTACAGACAACTGGTATTTCCATTCACGGCACCACCACCGTCAAGGCCATTGCCTACGTGGGCGACATGCAGAGCGAGGTGGTAACGAAGACCTATACGCAGGGAAATACCGTAAACGGCATCGAGGCGTTCTGCAGTCTGGCTGACGATACAGAGACGCGTATCCTTCTGGCTGACGACGCTACACACGAGACACGCGTGCTGTATTACGATGAGACACGTCATCAGCTGTTTATACGCGAAAACACGAAGGCGCTATGCATCGACTTTGCCACGACGGCAGCATTCAACCCCACCCCACAGTACAACCAGCACATAGCCGGATGGGTTGTGGGCAAGAAGACCACAGAAAACGGCTTGCCAAAGTTGGTGGCTACCGACAATACCACGACGGACTTTTTGGCCATAGCTAATGTCGTAACGGAGAGTCAGACGACGCCAGCCAATGTTAGCAATAGCGACTTAAACAGCTATGCAGCCGACTGGGTAACCATCAGTGAACAGCACGTTGGTACTGACCTCGCCGTCATCGACCGCTTCGGAACGGGAGCCTATGACGGGGCGTTGACCGACCTGTCGGGTATCGTGATTCCTGACGGTAGCACCAAGCAGATTGCCCCCATCACACAAAACAGTATTCCAGGAATTGTGTATGTCATTGACGAGAGCCAGACATTCACATCGCCCGCAACAGACATTGCCAATACCACCGTACGCCTGAAGCGCACGCTGAGCAAGGACTACTGGAACACCTTTGTGGTGCCCTTCGACATTCCAAGCATGGACGCCACCATCCAAGAATATACTGGTGTGGACGGTCACACCATGCATTTTGCTCAGACAACGAGCATTGAGGCCGGCACACCGTATCTGGTAAAGCCCACAAGTGCCGACATTACCAATCCGACCTATACGGACGTGACGCTGAGGGCGCAGGCTGCCAAGAGTATTGCCTATGGAAACTACAAGTTTGTGGCTACTTACAGTCCTCAGGAACTGGCAACCGACAAGACGGAACTGTTCTTGACGACGGATGGCAAACTGAGTTATCCCGCAAACGATAGTGGGAAAACACTGAAAGGCTTGCGTGCCTACATCCAAGTACCTGCTAATGCAGGTGCCAGCCTCTTCATAGACGGCGAGGCAACTGGCATTGCTGAAGTCAGAGGTAAGATGGAAGATGGCAGAGGTGAGGTTTACGACCTGCAAGGCCGCAAGATTCAGAATCCTAGAAAGGGTCTCTATATTGTGAACGGTAAAAAAGTTATTATTCAGTAAACGACTATGACGACTATGAAAAAGAAGAATTACATGAGTCCAGTAGTCGAGATACTGGATATGAAGGCAACCCAGTTGTTAGCTGGTTCAATAACAGAGAATGGCAGTGCGTTGGATATCACCGTGAATGACGATATTGTGCCAGGCGATGCCGGCGGTGCCGCCGCACCTGAGTATGAATTCTCTGAGGAGCTGAAGGCATTTTTTACTATTGTATTGCTATTGATGATGTCGCTGACCATCAGCGCACAGAACTTTATTACCAAGCAGCCTGCTGACGTACCTGACGACGGCAAGACACACGGCATGAAGATTTACCTGAATTCGGGCACGATGGTGGAATACGACTTCGACAATCTGAGCCACGTAACCTACCTGCCAGGTATCGGTATGAAGGTGTATCTCAAGAACGAGACGACATCCGTCGACTACCTGTTCTCGCAGATGGAGAAGATTGACTATCTGGAGGATGCCAATGCCAACGCCAACTATAGGCATGAAGGTTGGAAAGCCTTCACGGAAGCATGGCGACTGGAGTATCCGCAACTGAGTGAAAACGTGTCGACAACAGGCACCGCCACCAATAGTCAGATAGTGGTAAAGAAGACCGACGACTACGGCATTACCTACTCGGTAGAGTGGGATAACGAGAAGGTGGCCAACCGCTGGACATGCTACCAGTTGCACGAAGGCAACACGCTGTCGGCAACGGACCGTAACGACGACTTCAAGGCTGACCCCGACGTATATAATTCAGCCACACTGGAAGACTACCGAAACAGTGGTTTCTCGCGTGGACACCTGTGTCCGTCAGCCGACCGTCAGTGTACGGTGGAACAGAACAAGCAGACGTTCTACCTGACGAACATGCAGCCCCAGTGGCAGAAGCATAACGGTGGATTATGGAAGAACCTTGAGGACCTGGTGCGTAACTTTGCCACTGACGAAAGTAAGACGAATGCTCACTGCGACACGCTGTATATCGTCAAGGCTGCTACCATTACAGACAAGGTAACCATCAATGATGTGGAAGAAGACGGCATCTACGCAGACAGATGTGTAGGCGGCGACGGACATGCCCACGAGCTGATAGTGCCCAAATACTTCTACATGGCGCTGCTGCACTACAACAAGGCAACGGACACCTACCACGCCATTGCTTTCTGGACGCTGCACCAGGATGCCAGCGACACCAACAAGAACTATGGCGACTATGTCATCAGCATTGACGAACTGGAGAAGCGTACAGGCATCGACTTCTTCTGTAATCTACCCGACGATGTGGAGAAAACAGTGGAAGCTGAAACGGATCTGGACTTCTGGAAGCTCACAACGACACCGTAATATGGAGATGTGGGGACACCCACAATATGAAAAGGACCCACGCGGCAAACACTGCGTGGGTCCTTTTTCCGCAATTGCAAGTATTAATAGTAGCAATTGTAAGTATTAAGGGTAGCAAAAAAAGAGAGGGTGTGCCAATTTGACACACCCTCTTGTTTACTATTGTTTTAAATGCGTACGCCTTAGAAAGCCAGGCAGGCACGAACACGCCAGGTACCCACCTTAGCCGAATTGGAGAAGCTGGACCATTGCGTACCGTCATAATAGAGAAGCTTGGCATTATCCTCGTCAACTGACGTGCCTGTCCAGAAATACTTTCCGCTACCACTGGCCAAGGCCGTTCCTCCGGCAGTGGTAAGCATCGTGTTGAATCCGCTGATGTCTGAGGTTGCAGGACTGTCTACATAGTATCCCCACAGCAAATATTGCCAGTCTTTGAAAGAAGGCAGGCGCCATGTTCCGCCAGTAACAGGATGGACTGTTGCCCAACTGGGGATAATGATATTGCCTGTAGCTTCAGCAAACGTGGCATTATATTCATAAGCGTCAGTCAGCGAGATGGCCAGACCATGGTCGCAGACGCCATCAGCCTTCCCCACGTAGGCAATCATGGCAGCAGCCTTAGTGTATGCAGCAGTAGCTTCAATGGCATTGGCATATATCCTGCCATCTTCACCAATCACCTTGCCAATATCATGGATTGATGCTGCCGTGCAGGATGGTGCTTCGTAGAGTGCTGCTCCCCAGCCAGTTGGGATACCACTGGCACCTTCTGTCCAAACGCCATACATGCCTGAAGCCAGAGTGAATGTGCCAGAGTTTGGTACACCGCTGAGCCAATCACTTGTACAATTATCTGCGGTGATATTTGTTGCGAGACAGGTTACGCTGGTCAGACTGATGCAACCCATGAACATACCTGCATAACATTTTGTTACTAATGTTTTGGCAGGTAAAACAGGAGCTTCATTCAGGCTGGTACAGCCGTTGAACATTTCCAAGTAGCAGCAATCGGCCAGCGTCGTCGCAGGCAGTTCAGGGGCAGTCGTCAAGCTGGTGCATCCTTTGAACATTTGCTTATAACAGTTGTCGGCCAGCGCCTCAGCTGGCAGTGCAGGTGCTGTAGTCATGCTGGTACAGCCGTTGAACATATTATTGTAGCAGCCAGTGGCCAGCGTCATGGCGGGCAATACGGGAGCGGTGGTTAGGTGCGTGCAGTTGGAGAACATAGACGCATAGCAGTTGGAGGTTAGCGTCGTGGCGGGCAACGTAAGCGATTTTGTCGGATGATTGTAGATATTCGGATTATTATCGAACAGACCACAGAGCGCATAAGCTTCGGTCAAGCTCTTATTGGTAGCGAAGTTATCCTTATCGATAACGCTCATAACGTTACCATAGATATAACAGTCATTGGAGCAAAAGAATCTACTATAGTATTCGTTATTAAAGGATTTGGCATAACAACTGTTAGTGCCTCGGAAAGAGACTTTGTCGCCAACATTGGCCAGTGTGATCTCCGTTCCTGAGGTGTATGTATCCCAAGCGCTACCGTCGGTGCTGTACTCCACGGAATTGTCGTCCCACGTCACAGATGTTCCTTTAGTAAACGTCACCTTAGCCCCTGCCGTCTTTGCCTCGAAGGTAAGCGGTGTAGCGAGGCCGTCGAACGACTTGGTCATTCTGAGTCCGAGCAGATACATATTATTCTTTACATAGGAACGGCTTGTTGTCGTCTTCGTATAACAGTTGTAACTATCAGAGGCAGTGAGCGTGAGTGTGGTGTTAGCTACCGGCTTCATGGCCAAAAAGATAGATTCGAATGATGGTGTACGACTGATGGTATAAGTATTGGCACCATCACTGACGATGAGATGGTTAATGACATTGTTGATGCCTACCGTACCATCTTCGTTCTTGAGCGAGAGTTCGCAGATTGCAAGTTGGTTGGCCAGCGGGATAGAAGCAGGCAGGTCATTTCCATTCAACAAGCCATCAAATACGGCCAGGTCGAAGTTGCTGGACAGCGTAGCCAACGTACCATCTTGCTGGGTAGTGAGCTTATCGTAGTCGATGGTGGCATCATCATCATTAATTGTTGCACCTTCATCGATGGTCGTTTTGGCCATCGCGGCAGGATAGACAAGACGCATCTGACTATTCTCGGCAGGAGCAGTTGCCGAAATGGTGATGGTGGCCGACTTGCCGTCTGCGCTGATGTCGCTGGCAGTAAGTGCATCGCTATAGGCCAGCTGGGTTTTGTCATTGTCGCCCTTATAAATAAAGGCCAGCTGTTCTCCCTCAGCAAAAGTCTTGTGTCCTGTCGATTCCAGCGAACGGGTCATCGCACCGCCATCGAGGCTAATGGTCGTCGTGAGCGTTACCTTTTTACCTTGTTGCACCTCATTGTCGAAGATGTCTTCATTTGTACAGCTCGTCATCACGGCACCCACCAATGCAAGGGCAGCCATGCTAAGATATTTTATTGTCTTTTTCATTGCTTCTTCGTCTTAATGGGGTTATTACTCTTCAATCTCCTGCTTGTAGTAATCCTCTATACTACTTTTGTTACTGCCAGCCATCAACTGCGGCTGCACACTCATTTTTACGATCGTCACCTGTGGACGCTCGTAGGGTCGTTTCTCTGTCATGTTCAGTTCCATTAATAAAATGTAATTGTTAATGTTAATGTTTATGCTTACAGCCTGCAAAATTACAATATTTATCTGGAATAAGAATAAACAGAGCGTTAAAAGTGGTAAAAATACACGAATATTGCCTGATCAATGAAGGACGGGATTTTGAAGCCTGCGACACCAACAAGAACTATGGCGACTATGTCATCAGCATTGACGAACTGGAGAAACGTACAGGCATCGACTTCTTCTGTAATCTACCCGACGACGTGGAGAAAACAGTGGAAGCAGAGACAGACCTGAACTTCTGGAAGCTCACGACAACACCGTAAGACGGAGAAGATCTAACCCTGCTATACGAATATTGCCAGCCCTTTGCGGAGCTGGCAATATTTCATTATTGGTGATTGTCGGATAATCACTCAAAGAAGTTCACTTCATCGTCCCCAAAGACTTCAGTATCAATTCCAAATACTGGTGCTTCAGCTTCTACTGCGCTACCAGGGTCACCTAATCCTAGAGTAGCAGAACCAGCCAATAGCATCTGATGATTCTTCAACTCGATAACGTCCATTTCCGGACTCATATATATCTTTTTCATAATCTGCATTCGTTTAATGTTTTACATCTTACTTCTTACATCATACATCTTACTTCACGATGATTTTCTTACCATTCACGATGTACAGGCCCTTCGTGGGCTGGGCTACGCGCTGACCAGCGAAATTGAAGTATACACCGTCGGCTTTAACAGTCTTCTCAACAGACTCTATGGCAGTAGTACCATTATCGTCACCGAATGAGAGTGTTAGTGATGGAGCACCACCATTCGATTGAGCCACCTTCAGATATGCCTTGCCACTCTGCAGTGTGCCACTGGTTGCCTTATGGAACAGGTCGCTAGCCAGATAATAGAAGTCATAACCTGCAGCACCATCCCAAGCTGTTGTTCCATCACCAGCAACGAGCTTGTTGGCCGATACATTGCTGGTTGCACCAGCAGCGACTGGAACATCAACAGATGCGCCCTTCGTGTCGGTCTTCACGATAATCGGCGTTCCAGCAGGCACAACGTCCACAGCTGTCATCTCCACTGCATCGCCAGCACCATTCAAGCCTGTAGCAATATAAGCGGTAATGCCTGCGGCAGAAGCGAAGTCCAGAGTTGCCTTAGGAACATACGATCCATAATTACGGCCTGAGAGTGTCGATACCGTCTCAGTAGCTCCTGTAGGTACAAACTCGAAGCCATAGAGGCTCATCTTAGAGCCACTGACGCTGAACTTATAGCTGGTGCCACTTTCTACATCTACAGTAATAATAGTGTACTGCTTTTTTGATGGTTTCCAGCTACCAGAGGCATTAGTTCCTGCACTTTCACTTGTTACATTACTACCTTCATCCTGTATACCATTGTATTGGAAAGATGATGCGTTCGTTATAGAGAATGTCTTATCACCATTAATGACGACACCCACAGAAAGAACACCAGCTTTTGAAGGAGTGAATGTCACGCCCCAACCATTAGTGCCAGAGCCAACAGATGCAACATAATTAGTATTTAATGAATTAATCATATTATCATCACCAGCCTTATTGTAAGTTACATTGTCATATACCATAGTAATGTCATCACAGAGGACTTGTTCGCCACCAACTGCAATCTCATTCTTAACTACATAATAGCTATTATAGCCTGTACGATCCACGTCAGGATTAGTAACGGTAAGCGTGATAAGTTCAGAAGTAGCATCCGGACTTACGCCATTGCTGGCAATAGCATAATAATAATATGTACCTACAGTAGCAACATCGGGTTTATAGGTTGCGCCCGTACCCTTTTCAGTGCCTCCTGAGGTAGCAGCTGTTGCACTCTGATACCATGTGACTGTAGGAGCGGGGGCACCTGTAGCTGTGGCAGTAAAGGTAACGGCTATACCGCGTGGAGTTGACGGATTGTTCTTGTCAATGCTGATGCCAGGTGCAACCTGAGCAACATACTGAGCATAGAGTGTAATATTGGCTGTTGGATTGTATGTATCACCTGCATTACCAATCTTTGTTCCCTCTGAAGCTGCTGTATACCAGCCAGTGAAAGCATAGCCAGAATTAGGTGTCACAGCGGGGAGTGTAACGCCTTCTCCTGCACTAGCTTCTGTTAGCGAAGCTGTTCCGCAAGTGCCATTACTGCCTGCATTGAATGTTACTGTATAGGTTTCTGTAGCGCGAGTACCTGCCACAGAAATTCCTGCAAAATAGGTCTTAGAGGAATTACGATAGATACGAACTGTACCATCAGACTCTATTTCTTCTGCTGTCAATGTATGCGGCGCTGTTACAATAGTACTTGTCGTTTGACCTGACAAAGATACAACTGTTTGAGCAGTTTTGCCCACTTTGTACCCTGGAGTTGCATCATTTGTATATAAATAAACAGTTATTACATCACCAGCTTTGAATTTGCTGTAATTATTACCACCTACAGTCTTATCAAGTGTAACCTCATAGTAGTTCTTATTGTCATTCATTTTGGCATAGTAATAAGTGCCAGAGGCTGTACCCGCAGGAACAGTACCAGCAGCTTGACCATCTTGGCCAAAAAATTTAAAAGTACAATCTGTTGTAGTAGGAGAGCCTGCAGTACTAGACAAATAAGCTGAGCAGGAAATTGCATCATCTGCCCACGCCGTCCCAATACTCAACAGCGCAAGCGTCAATAAAGTAAATAGTTTCTTCATTTGATTATAGTTTTGTTAGTAAATAAAGTTTATATATTTTCGTCCATTTACGATGTATAGGCCCTTCTTCAATTGACCATTGACCAATGACCATTGACCATTGACCTTACGGCCTTGCAGGTCGTATACTTTACCTCGTGCATCTTCCATCTTACCTCTTACATCACTAATGCCAGTACTACCGCTATCTTCACCGAAAAAGCCGACGAGCGTTGACTGGTAATTGTCGAGCAGGCTGCCCAGGGTAGTATCGTAAGCGGAGTCGGTATCGTCGTTGCCCACATTGTCGCGGAAGGTATAGGTAAAGTCGCCGTGATTCATGCGGCCTGCACCATAGTAACCCGTTACGAGGGCTGGAACGTCGGCGGCAGCAGCGGGGGTGTAGGGGTACATGAGCGAGGCATCGGTATCGAAATTGTTGTAGGGTGTACCTCCCTTCTTGGTCACTTCCGTTGCAGGCACCTGCTCGTCGCGCGTGGCTGTCTCGTATGCATCGTAGCCCGTAGAAGCAGGCGCGTTCTGCGTGTAATATTTGAAGTTGGAAATGGTCTTGTCGAAGTAGTTGCCATACGACTTGATCATGCCGCCGTCCTCGCCGGAGAAGGTGCCGCTACCCTGAGCGTCGGTGCCCTGCTGTGACGCCAGGATGGGTTTCTTGG
>JAEEGK010019229.1_pt1 | contig 14673 bp, 12 predicted proteins | sample 8958771 | NCBI WGS metagenome assembly JAEEGK01 (sample SAMN16246547, study PRJNA631951) | gut metagenome | biome: gut microbiome; feature: rumen; material: SC-attached | host: Bos | place: Iran: Karaj | collected 2018-10
GAAACCGCCGTGAGGAGGACAGCCGTATTTGAAGAACTCAAGGTAGAACTTAACGTCCTCGCCAAGACCCTTTTCTTCGGCCTGAGCCTTTAATACGTCGTATCTGTGTTCACGCTGAGCACCTGTGGTAATCTCTACGCCGCGCCAGATAAGGTCGTAACCCTGGGGAACACCCTTCTCATCGCGCATGTGGTAGAAAGCACGCTTCTCGGCACTGTAATCGGTGATAAACAAGAACTCGTGACCGTAGTGCTTCTTAACCCACTGATAGGAAAGACGCTCTGCATCTGTGGTAAGGTCGCCCTTCTCGGAATCGGGAACGGTATAGCCGTATTCTTTCTCCAGTGCATCGTAAAGGTCTGCAAGTTTAACACGAGGGAAAGGAGTGGTGGGAACGATGATTTCCGCATCAAATTCCTCGGTGGAGAAAAGCTCCTTAATCTTGTCGCCGTATTTGTCTTTAACCTTCTTAAGAGCGTAAGTGATGAGGTTTTCTTCCATGGTCATTACGTCTTCATAAGAATTGATGTAGCTGAACTCGATATCGAAACAGGTAAATTCTGTTGCATGCTTGCTGGTAAAGGACTTCTCGGCTCTGAATACGGGTCCGATTTCAAAGTACTTCTCAAAGCCTGCGGCCATAGCCATCTGCTTGTAGAACTGAGGGCTCTGTGCAAGGTAAGCATTGGGTAAATTGTAGCTGGGGAAGTAGTCTAGTCTGAATACGTCAGCACCTGACTCGGAAGCTGCTGCAATAAGCTTGGGAGTGTGAACTTCGATGAAGTCTCTGTCGAGAGCAAACTCTCTTAAAGCTGCGGTAAGAGCGGTCTGAGCCTTGAACATAAGCTGGTTCTTGTCGGTACGAAGGTCTACCCAGCGGTATTCGATGCGCTGATCGATGGAAGAGCGCTCAACAGCTGCTTTTTTCTTGGTAGCGGGAATGTACTCGCGTGCGATGGGAAGAGCAGCGGCAATGGATTCAATCTTAATCTCAGAAGGGATAATCTCTACTCCGTTAAGCTTAACGAAATCGCTTAACTGAACCTTACCGGTAACTCTTACTACGGAGTCGGGAGTAATCTGAGAGAGGGTTTCTTCCCAGTCGGGGTGAAGCTCCTTCTCGATGGTAACCTGAACTCTGCCGGTGATGTCTTTAAGAACCATGAAGGCCATAGCCTTACCGTCACGGTAATTGTCTACGAAACCTGCAAGGGAAACTTCGCGGTCAGCGTAGTCTTTAACATTTTCAATGTAAATTCTTTCCATTTAAACACCTCTTGTGATGCAAATTATCTTTAATAGTTTATAACCGAGACTGTCAAAAGTCAATCACCGGAATCCTTAACGATGAATTTCGGTGATTGTATGCGGTCGCCGTATGTCTGCTTGTGCGAGCACAGCAGCCGCATGGCTCGTCGCTACACAAAAAAGCCTTATACTGTGAGCCTTTCTTTGAATTTGTTCTTTTTCCAACCGTGGGTTGGATGATATAATAAAAAGCATAAACCAATGCGTTATTGAATACGTCTGAAATTCTTTATACAATTACAGCATAACAGGCCTGATTATCGCAAATAAGGAGGAGCAATATGAACGCAGCCAATTTAGGAGAAAGATTGTTGTATCTTAGAAAGAACAAGGGTATTACCCAGGAAAATCTTGCAAAAGAACTGGGCATTACCAATCAGGCCGTAAGCAAATGGGAGTCGGGACAGTGCTGCCCGGATATTGAGCTGATTCCCGAGATTGCTAAGTTTTACAGCATTTCCGTGGGTGAGCTTTTAGGCGTGGACGAAACCGGTGCCGAAGACGACCTGATAGTGCATATTAAGAATGAACTTGATAAAAAGAAGGACTCCGACAAGTACGGAGAAATCTTAAAAATCGCCAAAGCGCTTCATGCCGTTATGTGTATTGAAGAGAGCAAAAAAGGCGCTTCCGGTTTGCCGCCCAAGATGGATTCAGACGAGACCATTGAGCATGCCGTAAACGACGAGTGGGGTATTTCCGTGATTACAGAACCCAAGATAAGAACTTCCATGCGAGGCGGAAGCGTTTTCTTTTCCGGCAGCCGGAGGCTTTTTATGGACAGTGATATTCCGAAACTTAGCAAGGTCCTTAAATGCTTTGCCGACAGATGGGCGTTAAGCGTGTTCTTCGCAATTTACGAGCTTACGGGCATGGATGAAACCACTTACGTCAGCTGTGAGGAAATAGCGGAAACAACTGAAATTCCCGAGGAAAACGTCACGAAGATTATCGAAGGCGATATAAAGCGATTCTTGGATGTTAACGCGGAAAAAGAAGTAAGAATTAAAGACGAATACATGAATGTAGCACCTGTTCTTTCGCTGCTGGTACCTATAATGTAGAATCGAATATGCAGACAAACTTTAAGGGAAAAACCAAATCGGTTTTTCCCTTTTGCTTAGCAGATTATTTAAGTCTTACGTTCATATAAGCGATGATTTCTTCCACACACTTGTCAAAACCAAGCTTGGAGGAATCAAGGCACAAATCGTAATTACGGGCATCGGTCCACTCGCGGCCGGTATGGGTGCGATAGTACTCCGCGCGCTGTTTGTCGGTGTGGATGATGAAACGCTCGAGTTCTTTGGGCTCCAAAGCCTTCTTTTTGGCTGCCTGCTCCATGAGGAAGTCCATGGGAGCGTGGACGAAGACGGAGATGACATTGTCTCTGTCCTTAAGAATATAATCGGCGGCGCGGCCTATGATAATGCAGGATTCTTTGTCCGCAAGATCTCTTATAATCTTGGCCTGGTAGTTAAAGAGGTTCTCCTCGGAATTAAAGTTTTTGTCCGAGGGAGGAAGAACTTCTCCGCCGTAATTTTTCTTTTTAAGGCGGCCAAAGAAACTCTTGGGTTTCTCGTCTGCACCTGCGAATAAATCAAGGTTGATGCCGCTTTCTTCGCTGGCCTTAATGATAAGGTCCTTGTCGTAATATTCAACACCGAGTCTTTCGGCAAGCATCTGTCCCACGGTACGTCCGCCGGAACCGTACTGACGTGCAATTGTGATTACGAATTTATCCATTACATTTCTCCTTTATTCACCGAGATATGCTTTCTTGACTTCGTCGTTGTTAAGTAAGGTTTTGGCGTCGCCGCTTAAGGCTATCCTGCCGGTTTCGAGTACGTAGGCTCTGTCTGCGATGGAAAGAGCTTTACGGGCATTCTGTTCAACCAGTAAGACGGTGGTGCCGCGCTTGCTTTCTTCTTTGATTATATCAAAAATCTCGTTAACAAAGATGGGGGATAAACCCATGGAAGGTTCATCCATTAAGATGATGGAGGGGTGGCTCATTAAAGCGCGTCCCATGGCAAGCATCTGCTGTTCACCGCCGGAGAGGGTACCCGCAGGCTGGTTCTTACGCTCTGCAAGGCGGGGGAAACGGGTGTAGACCATATCCAGGGTGTCTGCGATTTCGCGCTTGTCCTTGCGGGTAAAGGCACCCATTTTTAAGTTATCCAAAACGGATAAGGATTGGAATACGCGACGGCCTTCGGGAACATGGGCCATACCCATGGACACGATTTTGTGACCGGGGGTTTTGGTGATGTCCTTGCCTTCAAAGGTGATGGTGCCTTCCGAGGGAGTGATAAGACCGCTGACCGTATGAAGGATGGTGGTCTTGCCTGCACCGTTGGCACCTATCAAAGCGATAACCTCGCCTTTATTGACTGTGAAATCGATGCCCTTAATGGCCTCGATGACACCGTATTTAACATGTAAATTTTTAACTTCCAACATTGCCATAGTATCACTCTCCCAAGTACGCCGTAATAACTTCGGGGTTTTTAAGGACTTCGCTTGTGGGACCTTCCGCAAGTACTCGACCGAAGTTAAGAACGGTCAGACGCTCGCAGATACCTGCCACAAGTTTCATGTCGTGCTCTATCAAAAGAACGGTTAAGTTGAATTTGTCCCTTATAAAGGTGATGGTCTCCATAAGTTCTTTGGTCTCCTGAGGGTTCATGCCTGCCGCAGGCTCGTCGAGAAGAAGGAGCTTGGGATTGGTGGCAAGAGCTCTGGCTATCTCTAACTTACGCTGTTTACCGTAAGGAAGCTGGGAAGCCTTTAAATGCGCACTTTCCGCGAGACCGAATACCTCAAGGAGCTCGTAGGCACGCTCATCCATCTGGCGCTCAACCTTTCTGTAAGAAGGAAGGCGTAAAATCGCCGCAAGAGTAGAGTAGTGGTAAAGGTTGTGAAGGCCCACCTTAACATTGTCAAGAACCGTTAAGTCCTTAAACAGTCTGATATTCTGGAAAGTACGGGCTATGCCCGCTTTGTTAATGTCGATGGTTCTAAGCCCCGTAATATTTCTTCCGTCAAGGCGGATAATGCCTTCATTAGGCTTATAAACGCCTGTAAGAAGGTTGAAAGCAGTGGTCTTGCCGGCACCGTTGGGACCGATGAGACCGTAGAGCTCCCCTTTTTTGATGGAGAGATTTAAATCATCCACGGCGCGAAGACCGCCGAAGGAAATGGACAGGTGATCGACTTCAAGAAGTGTATTTATAAGTGCCATATTACACCTCCTCATCTAAAGCTTTCTTTGTACCGAAAGGAAGCTTTGCAATAATGCGTGCTCTGAAAGCTCTGGCTGAAGGAGCCCAGTTAAAGAGCATCATGGCTATCAGGACGATAGCGTATATGAGCATACGGTATGTGGAAAGGCCTCTTAAGAGCTCGGGAAGGAGCGTTAAGATAACCGCGGAGATTACGGAACCTCTGATGGAACCGATGCCTCCGAGTACCACAAATACCAGTATCATAATGGACATGTTGTAACCAAAGTTCTTGGTGGTGGCCATAAGTGAGTTTAAGTTGTGAGAGTATAACACTCCGGCTACACCGGCCAAAGCAGCTGAAAGGCTGAACGCAAGGAGCTTGTAGCGGGTTACGTTGATGCCCACCGACTCCGCTGCGATAACGTTGTCGCGGATGGCCATAACGGCACGGCCCTCGCGGCTCTTAATAAAGTTAAGAATGATGATAAGCGAAATCATGATAAGTATGAAGCCCGCGGTAAAAGTGGAATCCTTGGGGGTTCCTGTAATACCCTGAGCTCCGTTTATAAGAATCTGACCGTCGTCTTCAAGGCCCAAAGAAACCGCATCTTTAATGGATACATGAAGTCCTTTTGAGTCGCGGCCCACATATAAAACGTTCATGAGGTTCTTTATTATTTCGCCAAAAGCCAGGGTAACGATGGCAAGATAGTCGCCTTTAAGCCTTAAAACAGGCATACCGATTAAGAATCCGAAGAGGCCCGCGAAAACAAAGCCTATAAGGATGGCAAATACAAATCTTAACCAGTCGGGATTAATAACTCCTACCGTAAGCTTTGAAAAGAAAGCGCTGGTAAAGGCTCCGATACACATAAAGCCCGCATGTCCGAGGCTTAACTCGCCCAGGATACCTACGGTTAAGTTAAGCGAAACCGCAAGGATGACATACGCGCAAAGGGGTACGAGAAGACCTTTGAAAAGGCTAGAAATAGCGCCTTGTTTGACCATTATCTCAATGATCACGTAGGCAAAAGCAACAATGCCTAAGGTTATGAGTGTGTCTTTGTTTTTACTGAAATAATTCTTCATGGCACACCTCCTAAACCTTTTCCTGAATCTTCTTGCCGAGTATGCCGGTGGGTTTAACCATAAGCACGACAATAAGCACCATAAACACTATGGCGTCGGCAAGCTGAGAGGAAATGTATGCTTTTGACAGATTCTCGATAATACCCAAAATGATACCGCCGATAAAAGCACCGGGAATGGAGCCGATACCGCCGAATACCGCAGCCACAAAAGCCTTGATACCGGGCATGGAGCCGGTGTAAGGGGTAAGGGAGGGATATGCCGAGCAAAGAAGTACTCCGGCAACAGCCGCAAGAGCGGAACCGATGGCAAAAGTAAGAGAGATGGTACGGTTAACGTTGATACCCATCAACTGAGCCGCTCCCTTGTCTTCGGAAACCGCAAGCATGGCGCGTCCCGCTTTAGTCCTGTTAACAAAAAGGGTTAATACAATCATGATAATGATGCAGGCCAAAACCGTAACGATGGTCTCACCGGTAATGGTGAGTTTGTCGCCGATTTTAACCGCTTTTATGGGAACAACCGATGTGAAAGCCTTGGTGTTGGCGCCAAAGATTAAAAGCGCCAGATTCTGTAAAAGGTAGCTGACACCGATTGCAGTGATCAAAACTGTCAGAGAAGAGGAGGCCTGACGAAGGGGTCTGTAGGCAACTGCCTCTATGGTAACACCGAGGACGGTGCATACCACTATGGAAAGAAGTATTCCGAGCCATACGGGAAGATGCATCATGCTGACAACCGAGAAAACGGTGTAACAGCCTACCATGATAACGTCTCCGTGGGCAAAATTAAGCATCTTGGCAATACCGTATACCATGGTGTAGCCCAGAGCTATTATGGCATATACGGCGCCCAAACTTATGCCGTTGATTAAATACGATAAAAAAGCCATATCCGATTATCCTTCTTCTTTCAAAATCCTACACAAAATATGATAACAAAGGGAAAAAGTATTCGCAAGATTAAACATAGAGGGCGCATTATAAGTGCGCCCTCCTTTGGGATATCAATTAAAAGGTCTTAAATCTTACTGAATAAGAGAGTACTCGCCGTTCTTGATTTCCATAGCCTTGGGAGCTTTGTTGACAGCACCCTGGGCATCCCATGTCATGGAAAGACCGGTAAGACCGTCTACGGAAATCTGAGACATCTGAGCCTTCATGGCATCGCAGAGGTCCGAAACGCTCATGTCGGGAGTTGCGCCTGCTGCTTCGATGGCTGCCTTGATGATATATACGGCGTCGTAAGCGTCTGCTGCAAACTGGTTGGGAATTTCACCGTAATTATCCTGATAGGTCTTAACAAAGGCCTGAGTTCTTTCGTCTGTAGCGTCGGCAGCGAAAGGAGTAAGAAGCATTACGCCTTCTGCAAGGTCTTTGTTGAAATTGTCAACACCGAGGATACCGTCGAGACCGTCGCAACCAAAGAACTTGAAGCTGTAGCCTGCGGAAGATGCCTGGGTAAGGATTAAGGATGCTTCCTGATAGTAGATGGGAAGGAACACAAGCTCTGCACCCTTATCGTTGGCTTTCTGAAGCTGTACGGAGAAATCGGTCTTGCTGTCGGAAGTGAAAGCTTCCGCGCTTACGATTTCGAAAGGCTGATTCTCGGCTTCTTTGGCAAACTTAGCGTAAATACCGCTTGAGTAAGGATCCTGGCTGTTGTAGATAACAGCTACCTTGGTAGCAAGGTCGGTGGTTCCGATGTACTGAGCGGAAGCAATACCCTGGTTGGGGTCGTTAAAGCATACCTGGAAAGCATTGTCGGTAGCGATACAGTCAGCTGCCGAACCCGAAGGTGTAAGCTGGAACATGTTGTCTGCGGATGATTCTGCAGATACGGCGATGGAGCAGCCGCTGGTGGTGGAACCGATAAGAACCTGCATGCCCCAGTCCTTTAATGCGTTGTAAGCGTTGACTGATTTCTCATTGTCAAGCTCGTCATCCTGAGAGTTGTATTCAATCTGATAGCCGTTGATACCGCCGGCAAGGTTGATTTCTTTAACTGCAATGTCTGCACCGTTCTTAACCGCAAGACCGTAAATGGCAGCGTCGCCGGTAAAAGGTCCGATGGCACCGATCTTAAAGGTCTTGGCGTCTCCGGAAGCGGAAGCTTCTGCTGAATTGTCTGTTGAATTGGCAGCGGGTGCGCTTGTGGAAGCGGTATCACCGCAGCCTGCAAGCATTGAAACCGCAAGCATGGCGGAAAGAACAACGCTTGTAAGTTTGGTTAACTTCTTCATTTCTTCATCCTCCTGTAACTGATGATTCAAAAATCACACGTTATCTTTTATAGGTCGGTATGATAATACAAAGAAATTGCTTTGTCAATGCAATTCGCTAAATTGTGAAAACTTTTCTATACTAAAGTGCTGATTAAAGCCGCGATTTGTGGTACAATACAGACAAAGAAACATTTATGAGGTTTTCCATGGTTTTGTCTGCTGATAATATTTTTTCTTTTGCGGCCGCAACGGTCATGCCGCTTATCATTACCATATTATATGTTTCGGATTTAATCCTTCTTGTGCCCAAGTACAATAAGTGCAAGTACGATCATACTCCGAGACGAAAGAAGCTTATGTGGAAGGGCGCCTGCATCGGCGTGCCTTTTCTGCTCCTTGTTATAGGAACGATTATCAATTCGATATACAGGTTTGATTACAGGGATCTTCTTATCGTTGCCGGCATGCTGTTATGTGCCGTGGGCGATATTGTAATAGAGATAAGATTCTTTAAGGGCGGCCTTTGTTTTGCGGCAGGACATATCTTTTATGTGACTGCGTTCTTTCTTTTGAATAATATGCAGTTTAACGTCACCGCTCTGATAGTGTACATTATTCTTGCGGGCAGCGGCACATTCCTGACCATTCAGATGTTAGGTAAAAAATACAGACCTTTTCTTATAGGATACAATCTTGTGATAAGCGGCACTTTTGCCCTTGCATTGCCCCTTATTCTTACGGGGAGAGCCTGCTTTGTTTTCCTTGGTATCGGCGCATGCTTTCTTGCTGTGTCCGACTGGCTTCTGGCTCGCAACAAGGTATTTAAGAGCACTTACGGCTGGTCTCTTTTGTCCCTTATGTTTTATTTCGGCGGCCAGATTCTTATTTCCGCATACCCCTGGATAAAGTAAATATGGGTACTTGACGAATTATAGGCTCGATGTTAGAATATCAAGTTAGTAGTTTAAATCGCTAAAGCGTTAAGCGATATGAAAGGCAGGTTGTTAGGTTGGAAAAGAAAATTATGCTCGGAAATGCGGCGATAGCCCGCGGTGCATATGAGGCAGGCGTTAAGGTGTCCGCCGCATATCCCGGAACTCCCAGCACTGAAATAAGTGAAAATCTTGTTAATTATCCCGAGATTTACTGCGAATGGAGCCCCAATGAAAAGGTGGCCTGTGAGGTTGCCATAGGTGCTTCCATGGCAGGTGCACGTTCCATGTGTTCCATGAAGCATGTGGGTCTTAATGTTGCAAGCGATCCTCTTTATACGGCTTCTTATATAGGCGTAAACGGCGGTATGGTACTGGTGGTTGCAGACGACCCCGGCCTTTATTCTTCTCAGAACGAGCAGGATACACGAATGATCGGCCGCGCATCCATGGTGCCCGTAATCGAGCCTTCGGACTCCCAGGAAGCCAAGGACTTCATTAAGATTGCTTTTGACCTTTCCGAACAGTACGACACACCTATTATCATGCGTACCACCACACGTCTCGGACATTCTCAGGGACTTGTTACTCTTGAAGACAGACGAGAGATTCCCGACAAGCCTTATGAGAAGAACATTCAGAAGAACGTTATGATGCCCGGCATGGCCAAAAAGCGCCATGTATATGTGGAAGAGCGCCTGAAAAAGATGGCTGCGGACGGCAAGGCTATGTCTATCAACCGCATCGAATGGGGCGACAGAAAGACCGGCTTTATCACAAGCGGTATCGCTTATCAGTATGTTAAGGAAGTATGTCCCAATGCTTCGGTACTTAAGTTGGGACTTCTCAATCCCCTTCCCAAGTCACTTATTCGTGAATTTGCCAAAGAAATCGATACTCTTTATATATTTGAAGAACTTGAGCCCGTAATTGAGGAGCAGGTACGTGCCATGGGTATTTCCTGCATCGGCAAAGAAGTATTTACGGTTCAGGGCGAATACAGCGCCAACATGTTAAGACGCGTTTTGTTTGACGAAGAGCCCTCCACCAAGGCTGCGGATGTTCCCGCACGTCCTCCCATTCTTTGTCCCGGATGTCCTCACAGAAGCGTATACACAGCTCTTAAGAACTTAAAGATTCATGCGGCAGGCGATATCGGATGTTATACCCTCGGCGCCGTTGCACCTCTTAACGTTGTTGATACCGCGGTTTGTATGGGCGCTTCCATCTCCACACTTCACGGTATGGAGAAGGCCAAAGGCAAGGATTACATCAAGGACTGGGTAGCCGTTATCGGTGATTCCACATTCCTTCATACAGGTGTCAACTCCCTTATGAACATGGTTTACAACAAGGCCACCGGCACCGTTTTGATACTTGACAATTCCACCACCGGCATGACCGGTCACCAGGACCACGCGGCTACCGGCAAGACCCTTATGGGCGAGGCCACATACGCAATAGATATCTACAATCTCTGCAAGTCCATGGGTATCGAACATGTTGTGGAAGTTTCTTCTTTTGACCAGGCGGCACTTACCAAAGCGATTAAAGAAGAAACCGCACGTGACGAGGTTTCCGTAATAATATGTCAGGCACCCTGCGCACTTTTAAAGGGCCAGAAGTTCCCTAACGTATGCAAGCCTCTTCCCGAAAAATGTAAGAAGTGCGGAGCCTGCTTAAAGCCCGGCTGTCCCGCTCTTACGAAGAATGCGGACGGCACCGTTTCCATCGATGCTACCATGTGTAACGGCTGCGGACTTTGCAAACAGATGTGTAAGTTTGACGCAATTGAGTGCGTAGAGAGATAGAGGTTTTGAAGTTATGGAGACTAAAAATATTATGATTGTCGGCGTGGGCGGACAGGGAACCCTTCTTACCAGCCGAATCCTAGGCGGAATAATGTTAAGCGCAGGCTACGACGTCAAACTTTCCGAAGTACACGGAATGGCTCAAAGAGGCGGCTCCGTAGTTACCTACGTAAGATACGGCGACAAAGTAGCCGAGCCCATCGTTGAAGAGGGCTGTGCGGATGTTCTTATTGCTTTTGAACGTCTTGAAGCTTTAAGATATGCACATTTCCTTAAAAAGAACGGAGTACTCATCGTCAACGACCAGCGTATCGACCCCATGCCCGTAGTTACCGGGGCGGCGCAGTATCCCGAGAATATACTTGAGAACTTGTCCAAAGAATACAAAGTATACTCAATAGATGCCCAGAAAGAAGCTCTTGCAATGGGCAATGCCAAAGTATTTAACATCATCGTGCTCGGCCTTGCCGCTCAGCACATGGATTTTACGGAAGAACAGTGGCTTAAGGTTATAGAAGAGACCGTTCCTCCGAAGACCATAGACATCAACAAAGCCGCTTTTATTAAGGGATTTAAGTTTTAGATCCCAAACGGGGAGTGGGAGACCACCGTTTGGGGTTAAACCGGGCTTAAGCCTGTGCGCCGGCATAGTGCAGTGCACGATATCCCGCATAAATTAAAAGCGAGGACATAAAAATGGCTATCTGGAACGAAGCAAAAGAATGTATGAGCCGCGACGAATTAAGCGTGCTCCAGGGCGAACGCCTTAAAAAACAGGTTAAATACGTATACCACAACGTTGAATATTATCGTAAAAAAATGCAGAACGTTGGTCTTGAACCCGGCGATATTACGGGCCTTGAAGACTTAACGAAGCTTCCTTTTACTACCAAGGACGATTTAAGAGATACTTATCCTTTCGGACTTTTCGCAGCTCCCCAGTCCGAAATCGTGCGTATTCACGCATCCAGCGGTACTACCGGCAAGGCTACCGTTGTAGGCTATACCAGACGTGATATCGATATCTGGGCCGAATGTGTGGCCAGAGCCCTTACGATGTGCGGAATCGGAAGAAGCGACATTGTGCAGGTGGCATACGGCTACGGCCTTTTCACCGGCGGTCTCGGCGCTCATTACGGCGTTGAGAATGTAGGCGCTACAGTAGTGCCCATGTCCACCGGCAATACCAAAAAACTTATTACCATGATGAAAGACTTCGGTGCAACGGGTATCATGTGTACCCCTTCGTACCTTCTTCATATTGCCGAGACTCTTTACGAGACAGGCGAAATCAACAATATCAAGCTTAAAGCCGCAGTTTGCGGTGCCGAGCCTTGGACCGAGAAGATGCGTCAGCAGATTGAGGAGAAACTTCACTTAAACTGCCACGACATATACGGACTTTCGGAGATTATGGGTCCCGGTGTGGCTTGTGACTGCATACATCACAAGGGCTTACACGTTCAGGAGGATCATTTCCTTCCCGAAATAGTATCAAGAGAAACCCTGCAGCCCATAGCCGACGGTGAGACCGGCGAGCTTGTTTTCACGACCCTTACCAAAGAAGGCATTCCGCTTATCAGATACCGTACCAAGGACTTAACATCCATCGACAGAACTCCCTGCGAATGCGGCCGTACCACCGCAAGAATCGCCCGTTTCAAGGGCCGTTCCGACGATATGCTTGTTCTTCGCGGCGTCAATGTATTCCCTTCACAGATTGAAGCAGCCCTTCTTGAAATGGACGGAATTTTGCCTCATTACATGATTGTTGTGGACAGAGTCAATAATCTTGATACAATAGAAGTACAGGTAGAAGTGGAAGAGCGTTTCTTCTCCGATGAGATCAGAGAACTTGAGAAACTTACCAAGAAAATCGAGGGAGTTATCAAGACCGCCATCGGACTTGCCGTTAAGGTTAAGCTCGTAGAACCCAAGACCCTGGAGCGTGCACAGGGCAAGAGCGTTCATGTAATCGATAAGAGAGTCTTTGATTAGAGGAGGTAGCAGATGTTTATTAAACAGGTTTCGGTTTTTCTTGAGAACACAGCCGGACGACTTCAGTCCGCACTTACGGTTTTAAAGAACGAAAACATCAACATTGTTTCCTTAAGTCTTGCTGACACCAATGACTACGGAATGCTGCGCATGATAGTATCCGATGCGAACCGTGCCAAAGAAGCCTTAAAGGCTTCCGGACTCTCCGCACACCTTACGGATGTCCTGGCCATCAAGCTTCCCCATACCGTAGGCTCCCTTCAGGAGGTTCTTTCAAAGGTGGCGGACGCAGGCATTAATGTTGAGTATATGTATGCTTTGTCCACCAAGGATGAGAACGCCTGCATAGTCATTAAGCCCGAGAATTCCGAAGCGTGCGCCAAAGCCCTTGAGAACATCGGCCTTACCTTTGTTACCAATGAAGAAGTAGAGAATTTTTAATCAATCTATAAAGAAACACATTCAGTCCCGTGGGAGAAATCTCACGGGATTCTTCTTTTTGCAACGGGTCATGCATCTGTTGCTTTTTTGTATACATACATTTTCTGTCAAAATGTTTCTTTTTCTCAAATATTTGCGTTAAATTGTCGGAAATAACTGTCGATTAATTGCAATTCTTGCAGAAATAATGCAAAAATTGCTCAAATTGACATAAAAATAGCAAGATATGGCATGTATTTACGTAAAACGATATGTTACCATTTTCTTGCGAAAGGAGGTATAGCTAATGAGAAAAAGACTCAGAGGCATTATCCTGTCCTTAGTAATGTGTTTATCACTTATTGCGCCGAATTTGAAGGCGTATGCGGCAGAGACACTTTATGATAACAGGACAGGAACGCAGGACGGATACAGCTTTGAGCTGTGGAAGGACTACGGCAATACCAGCATGACGCTGAATTCGGGGGGAAACTTCAGCTGTAACTGGTATAACATCGGAAATGCTCTTTTCAGAAAAGGGCAGAAGTTCGACAGTACCCGTACTTATCAGCAGATGGGCAATATAACTGTCGACTATGGCTGCAACTATCAGCCTAGCGGTAACTCATACCTTTGCGTCTACGGTTGGATGAAGAATCCCTTGGTAGAGTACTACATCGTAGACAGTTGGGGCAGCTGGCGTCCGCCGGGAGCTTCACCCAAAGGACAGATTACCGTTGACGGGGGCACTTACGACGTATACGAGACTACTCGTTACAACCAGCCTTCAATCGAGGGCAACACTACTTTCCAGCAGTACTGGAGCGTTCGTACATCCAAGCGCACCAGCGGTACCATTTCCGTATCCGAGCACTTTAAGGCTTGGGAACGCATGGGTATGAGATGCGGAAACCTTTATGAGACTGCTTTAACTGTTGAGGGTTACCAGAGCAGCGGTTCCGCAGACGTTTACAGAAACATTCTTACCATCGGCGGAAACGGTGGCGGTAACAACGGCGGCTACAATGGCGGCGGCAATAACGGCGGCAATCAGGGTGGCAACCAGGGCGGTAACCAGGGTGGCAACTCCGGTTCAACAAGCGGCGACACCATCCAGTGCGAAAGCATGACCAAGAGCGGCACATATACAGGCAACATCAACAATCCTTTCAACGGTGTTGCATTATATGCCAATAACGATGCTGTTTCCTATACCCAGTATTTTGGCTACGGCACTCACGACTTCACCTTAAGAGCATGTTCCAACAACAATAACATGGCTCGTGTGGACCTTCACATCGGTGGAGAGTACAAGGGAACCTTCTACTACGGCGGTTCTTATCCCGCAGAGTACACCATTAAAAATGTCAGCCACAAGACAGGCAATCAGGAAGTCAAGCTTGTGGTAACCGCAGATGACGGCAACTGGGATGCATTCCTTGATTACTTTAAGATCGGCGGTGCTCAGGGCAGCAACAACAGCGGCAATAACGGCGGCAACCAGGGTGGCAACCAGGGTGGCAACAACACCGGTTACGTTCAGCCCCAGCCTCAGCCTTCGGGCAAACTCGTAGCACTTACTTTTGACGACGGCCCTTCATCCACTACCAATGATGTTTTGGACGTTCTTGAAAGATACGGCGTTAAGGCTACATTCTTCCTTA
>JAEEGK010019231.1_pt1 | contig 14672 bp, 8 predicted proteins | sample 8958771 | NCBI WGS metagenome assembly JAEEGK01 (sample SAMN16246547, study PRJNA631951) | gut metagenome | biome: gut microbiome; feature: rumen; material: SC-attached | host: Bos | place: Iran: Karaj | collected 2018-10
ATGCGTATTTCGCCTTTGTTCAAAGTTGACGGCGAAAAGGACACATATATATTTGATTATGGGTTTAATACTTGGGGAGCGGGCTATTGGGTGAAAAAAATGGAAAAGGCTTGGAAAGTCGTACAAACCTATATGATTATTTCATGATATGAATATAAGAAACTATCAGCCCGCCTGAAATCCTTCAAGCGGGCTGATTTGTTTTTGGATGGGTGTGTCTTTACTCGACCACCACTTTCTTCACTTCAACGCCCTTCTCGTTGCTGATGCGGACGAAATATACGCCCGTGGCATCCAAATGGAGCTGCTGCAAGCCGCTCACCTCGTTGAGGTTGAGGATCTGTTGTCCCATGGCATTGAACACACTGACTTGTGAGGTCTGGCGAAGTTCAATAGTGAAGTCACCATTTGTGGGATTGGGGTAAATAGAGGTCCCTGAGCCCGTCGAAGGGCCGTCTTCATCCACATCGAGTACCACCTCGCCAGGCGGCAACACGATGTTGTCGACCCACACACAGTCCTGCCCGCCCGTGGCGGCGCCGTCTTTCTCGTAGCTCCATGTGAGGTGATGTGTTCCTTCTGGGATCATGAAGCTGATGTAGGTCCAGCCGGTTTCACCCGCCCAACGGCCTAGGCGTTCGCCATCGACATAAAACACGAGGAAGTCATAGCCAGTCTCTGTTGAAGTCTTCACATAGAAACTGATTTCGTTGTCGCAGGCGAAGTCATAGTCGAGGCTCATGTCGGCATGGCGGTTGTGGCCCATCGGCGTAGTATGGGCGCAATACAGGCCTTCGTAAGGGCCATGGCTCACAATCTCCCATTCGCCTTGGCCTTCAAACTGCCAGTCGAACTTGCTGAAGTCGCCCGTCTCAAAGTCTTCCATCTCGCTGTTCACATTGATGAAATAGGAGTCGTAGACGATGTAGTTTCCAGAATATGTGGCTAAAATGAGTTCGAAAGCAGTGGCATTTCTGGCATCGGCGATGCTCATGGTAAAGTCTACTGTGAAAGTGTCGTCGACGGCCAAGTCACCAACACTGAATTGGTTTTGGTCGAAGAGGATTTCGGGTGCAGAGCAGTATACGCCGAAGACGGTATTGGGTGAGAGGCTGTGGCCGATGTTCTTGCCCGTGAAGAGCAAGGTGAGGGTCTCGCCGCTGTCGGCATGGCCGTTCCCGTTGCCATTCACTTCTTCCAAGACGGTGGCAATCCGTCCGAAGTTGGGGGCGTTGAGGGTCATGTTGAAATGGCTCACCCAAGTGTTGCTGCCGTCATTGCAGGTCAAGGTGAAAGTGACCACGGTCTGGTCGGGCACATCATCGCTGATGGTGAAAGCGAAGGCTTTGTCAAGGCTGATGGTAGCATGGGAGTCTACGGTTCCAACAGTGGCAGAGCCTTGCGTAACAGTGATATATGTTGCATTGCAACTCAAGGTGGCAGTAACATTGTTGGCCGTAAGGTTGCCTACATTGCGGAAGCCCATATTGAGAGTGTGGCTCTCGTTGAAGTCCACCTGACCATCGGGGTCGTTGAGGGCGTAGCTGTCAAAGAGCACATGGGCACAGTTGGCGTTGTCGAAGCCGAGTTCAAGATGCTGCGGCCAGCCGTTCATGCCTGTGACATAGAGGTCGAGGACATCGGTGTTGTTGACGGCGGCAAAACAGAGCTCTGCGTCGCCGTTGGCATCGGTGGAAGCCAAAGCGATCAGTTCATCCCCTTTGAACAAACGGCATTCGAAGTTGTACATGCCGTAACCCTCTTCGTCATTCACGGTGACGGGGATGCGGTTGGTGCCTACGGGAAGGGTGGTGGCACACTCGATTTCAGGTGTAAAGGGTTCGTCGAACCAAGCGCAAAGACCTACGTCGCCCAAAGCGTTAAGGGCATAGAAAGTCCAGCGCAACACGCCAATCTCGCCATCCATGGTGATGAAAGGCGAGGTCTGAATCTTACTTTCTTTCAAAGCAGCACCGAGCCCTGCCAGACGTTCGTGGTTGTAGGCATCGATAAGCTCACGGTGGTAATGGTTCGAAGGGCCGTCGCCCATTTGGTTATACCATCCATAGCGTGAGTTGCCGATGGCGGCCACGGCGCCGGTTTCATTTACGACCATTCGTTCCAAGATGCAGTCGTCGGCGAAGTCGCCGCAGATGCAGCCTTGGCTCTTGAAGATGAAGTAGTTGTGGTCAGTGCCATTGGCGCCATAGAATAGGCTAGGCGTGATGTCCCAGTTGCTCCAGCCCGACACATAGCTCGTGTTGGCATGGCCGAAGTGGTTCACGAATTGTATGCCATCGTTGATGGCAGCGGCAAGCTCATCAGGATTCCAACTGTGGGTAGGCGTTTCATAGATACGCACAAAATCATAGTCTTCAGGATAGCCGTAGGTCGTATAGCCGTTGTAGTTGCACTCACCGACGAGGCGTTCAAGGTCGGTGCTGGCATACACGCCGTCGCCGAGATGCTCGCCGGCCAAAACAGGTTGACGGAACTCACCCAAGACGGGTGAAGTCATATAGCTGAAGGACTTGGAAAGTATGGTCTCCAGTTGGTTGGCATTGGTGAAAGGCAGGCGAGCGATGGATAGCTCGGGCAAGAGGTCATCCTCGCCGATTTCGCCCCATTTGTTGTCGCCGTCGTCGTTGAGGGTGCCGTCGAGGCAGGCGTAATAGCTGTCGGAAGGCACGTTGTCGTCATAGCCTTCTTGGGCATGGCACCACAGGTTGCGATAGGGAACCAAGTTGACATCACCACCGAGAAGCACCATGGAGATGCCGTGTTTCTCATATTCATCAATGATGTAGTTGCGGATCCTCTCCTTGTTGTCGCGACCCGTCATGGCTGCGTAAATGTCTTGAGTGGTAGCGATGCGGACGCGGATGCCGCGACCAGCATAGAGTGCTATGTAATCTCCAAAGCTCTCCGCATAGTTTTGCGTCGTGATGATGAGCATTTCGTATTCCGGCAAGGCACCGTCGCGGCGGGCGTAGCTGTCGAGCATCTCGGCGTTTTGTGCCAATTTGCTGATGCTGTTTCTCGTCTCGGGACGCAGCCAGAGTTTACGGCTGTGGTCGGCACGAGAGGCTTGATATTCCACGGTGACCGACACGGTTTGGGCATAGCTGACTTGACCCGAATCGGGTTTGAATTTCACGGGAGTGAAGCCACCGAAGGCAAACGAGACACCGTTGAGCACCTGTGTACTGACCGTGTTGAAGGTCTTGTTGGGATAGGCCTCGTTGGAGCGGTAAAGCGCTTCATTCTTCTCGAAGACAAAGGGACTATCATCCGAGATGGGGCGAGGTTTTTGCGCAGGCAAGAGGTTATAATGACCGTCCAGTTCCGCGAAGTCACTCAACGTCACATGGATGGCCGTAGCTTCGGTGTTTTGCGGCAGCATCAGGCTGATGCTCTGCCAGGGCAGTTGTGGCTCGCCGACAGTTCCATTTTGTACGGATTGCTCAAACGAGAGCATTTGGTATTCACCGACTTGTTGGATGGTAGGCTTGCTGAAATGATAAGTGTGTGTAATGCTTTGCGCCGAGGCAATGATGCTAACGGCAAGCATTAATAATAGGGAGAGACTTAGTCTTTTCATGGCTTAGGTTAGTCTACGATTAGCTTTTGGGTTTCGATGTTGTTCCCGCTCTGAATCTTGACAAAATAAAGACCTTTTTGAGCATGGCTTAAGTCGATAGACTGGATTCCGGAGACCTTGTCTAAGCATGTGACGGTTTGTCCTAACACATTGTAAATATTGACGTTGCTCTCTTCAGCCAGCTGAATGGTGAAGCTACCATGGGTGGGGTTGGGATAGATGGCATTAGCTTTTGGGGACACGATTTCTTCCACCTTGGTGATATAGCAGGTGCGCGGGAAGGTGATGTCGTCGATCCAGGCGCAGTCGCTACCCGATTGTCCAGCGTTGTTCTTGACGTAGAACCATTCGAACAAGTGACTGCCAGCGTCGAAATCAAATTGCGCATAGGTCCAGTCGTTCTCGCCCGACCACCAGTCTTTCTTTCTGCCATCCATGAAGAAGGCGAAGATGTCCTTATGATATTCGGAGGAGGTCTTAAACCAGAAGCTGATTTCTCCATCGTTGAGGATGTCGGCATAAACGATGAGTTTGGTGACTTCCCCATCGCTGATGTTGCCTGAGCGGGCGCTGTATGTGCCAGTGTGGGTATCGTCGTCTGTGACAAACCAATGTTGGTCGCCCATGTGTTCCCAATTGAGGAAGCTGAAATCACCGCTTTCAAAGGTCTCAGTGGCCACGCCTACAGAGAACGAATAGTCGTAATGGGTGGCGTAGGCGCCAGTGTGGGCACATAGGTCAAGATGGAAGGTGGTCCCACTGATGATGTCGTTGTCGGTGTCGATGTTGACGTCAACAGAGAAATCGTTGTCTCTGTCGATGTCGCCCATCGGGAAGGTGGTGGCATCGAGATGAATCCCTTGGCCCTCATAGTTGACAGTCATGTAGGCATCAGGAGCCAAGGCGTGTCCCATGTTCTTGACCGATATGTGGATTATGGCTTGCTCGCCCGGGTCGATGAATCCGTTGCCATCGCCTTGGATTTCCTCCAACTCAACTTCGACGAATTGCAGGTTGGGAGCCAAGGCAAGGAAGGACTTTTGTGTGGTGTGTGTGACATCGCCAACGTATGTGGTGAAGTTCAAGGTGAAGATGGTCTGGTCAGGGATGTTGTCGGCGATATCAATCGCGCCAAGACGATGGTCTTGCATGGTGCTGTTAGGCGCAAACTCGTCGATGGTAAAGTTGCCATCGAGCGGGTTGATGTATTCACAGTCGGAAGTCACTGCACCGTGGACGTTGTAGGCTGTCACGTCGCCTTTGTTGTACAAATCGCCGTCAACCCAAAGGCCCTGCGAGCCAAATTGCGGTTCTCCTTCAAAGCTGTAAATGTCACCGTAAACAAATGGTTCGTTGCCGTCGATTCCAGTCACTTCGAGGATTTGTGGCCAGGCACTCTGTCCGGTGACGATGAGTTTCAGCGCGCCCACCTTATCCAAGGCAGGGTCGAAGGTAAGGACTGCATCGCCATTGGCGTCGGTAATGCCGAAGCCAAGCAGGTCGTCGCCATCGAACAAGCTGACGCGGAAATTGTCGAGAGGAGTGCCGCATTGGTCTACATGAACAGTGGTGCTGGTAGTGCCCACCTTCATACCTGTCTCGAAGGTGACATTGGGCGTGAAAGGCTCCTCAAACCATGGAGACAAGGCACCGTCGCCTAATACGTTGAGGCAGTAGATGTTCCAACGCAGGCAGCCGTTTTCTTCACCGTACATGGTGACCCAAGGCGCAGTGGCGATTTTGGCTTCGCGCAAGGCCATGCCGACGGTGGCAATATGGTCGTTGCAATAGGCATCCACAAATTCGCGGTGGATGTGGGCAGCCATGCCGTCGCCCCACGGCACATACCAACCGTAGCGTGAGTTACCCGTGGTGACTACGAATCCAGTCTCAATAGTAACCATCTTCTCCAAGATGCAGCTTGCCGGGAAGTTGCCGCAGATGCAGCCATGCGAATGGAAGAGCATATAGTTATGGTTGACGCCGTCGTTGCCAGCAAAGAAATCGTTGTTCATGGAAGAACCCTCCCAACCAGCAACGATGTCGGTGTTGGCGTGGCCTACATGATGCACGTATTGTCCGCCGGTGCCGATGAGTCTTCTGAAATCACCGCCACTCCAATTGACGCGAGGTGTGGCATAATAACGCTTGATGTTGTAGTCTTCGGGATAGCCCGTAGTGGTATAGTCATAGTCGGTGTTAGTGCCGATAAGGCGTTCCATGTCGGTACTGCCATAATAGCCGTCACCCAGATGCTCGGCGCCGAGGATGGGGGAGGTGAACTCACCCAAGACCGGCGTCTGCAGGTAGCTGAAGGTTTTGTGCATGATGTTTTCAAACTGAGTCTCGTTGTTGAAAGGCAGACGGCCGATACTCAGCTCGGGCAGCAGGTCGTCTTCGCCAACTTCGCCCCAGCGGTCGTCGTTGTCATCATTGAGGGTGCCATCAAGGCAAGCATAGTACATGTCGGAAGGCAGTTGGTCCTCGTCGCCTTCTTGTGCCCAGCAGTATAGGAAACGGAACGGCACGATGCTGACATCGCCGCCGAGGTTCACTATGGAAATGCCGTTGTTTTCGTATTCTTGGATGATGTAGTTGCGGATTTGTTCCGGCTCATCGCGACCGTCCATGGTGGCATAAATCTCTTCCAAGGAAACAATGCGGGTGCGGATGCCTTTGTCATTGTATAGGTTGAGGTATTCGCCGAAACGTGGAATCCATTCCTCGGATGTGATGACCAACATGTCGTAGCCACCGATGGAGCGTCCACGCTGGGTGTAGGTGCTCAAGACGTTCTCGTTTTGGGCCAAGCGCTTGATAGAGGCCTCGTTCTCGGGCGTGAGCCAGAGTTTGCGGCTGTGGTCATCGCGGCTCATGCTGGTCTCGATGCTGACCTTCACGGTCTGGGCATAGCTGACCTTGCCTGTGGAGGGCACGTATTGCATCGGCGTGAAACCGCTGAAAGCAAAGGCCACACCGTTGAGATATTGCGTGCTGACACTGCGGAAGCTTTGTGTCGGATAGACACTTCCCGAGTGATAGAGCACTTCGTTTTTTGCAAAAGGGATCTCTTTTTCGTTGGAAACGGGACGGGGCTTTTGATAAGGATAGAGGTTGAAGATGCCTTCAAGCTCCACAAAATCGGAGAACTCAACGTCGATAGAAAGTGCTTCCTGACCTTGGGGAAGCATCAGGCTGACGCTTTGCCAGGGTAGTGTGGGTTCGCCCACTTGTCCGAGGGGCAGACAGCCTTGGAGGCCAATCTGCTGGTATCCGTCGCGTTCGCTAACGATCGGTTGGCTGAAATGATAGGTTTGTTCAATGGTTTGGGCCTGCGCAAAAAGGGTGGCGGCCAATAGAGTGAGGAATAGACTTAATTTCTTCATTTATAATAAAATTTGCGCGCAAAAATACAACAAAAAAGAATCCGCAGCAACGGTTTGGCTCACATTGTTGCGGATTTTTGGGAGAAAAGAGTTTTGGCTGGTTTTCCGAGGGGGAAAACAACCTTTTTTCAATGGAAATGCAAGAAAAACCGCAATTATTTGCATTTTGAATGAAGGTATTTTTATAATTTTGCCCTTTTAAAAATCAAACAAATGAAAACTATCAGAGCCGCCGTAGTAGGATACGGCAATGTGGGCCGCTTCGCACTCGAAGCCTTGGAAGCCGCCCCCGATTTCGAAGTGGCCGGCATCGTCCGCCGCAATGCTAACAAGACTATTGAACTCTCTAACTATGATGTGGTTAAAGACATCAGGGAACTGAAAGATGTGGATGTGGCTATTTTGGCCTGTCCCACACGCAGCTGTCCCGAGTACGCCAAACAAATCCTGCCCTTGGGCATCAACACCGTGGATTCTTTCGATATACATACATCCATCGTGGACTACCGCCGCGAGCTGATGCCAATTAATAAGGAAACGAAGACCGTCAGTGTCATTGCCGCTGGTTGGGACCCAGGCTCGGATTCCATCGTTCGCACCTTGATGCAAAGCCTTGCACCTAAAGGCTTGTCGTACACTAACTTCGGTCCTGGCATGTCGATGGGTCATAGCGTCTGCGTACGCTCCAAGAAAGGGGTGAAGAACGCCCTCTCGGTGACCATCCCGTTGGGTGAAGGCATCCACCGCCGCATGGTGTATGTGGAACTGGAAGACGGTGCCACGCTTGAACAAGTGACCAAAGACATCAAGGCCGACCCGTATTTCGCCAACGACGAGACCCATGTGTTTGCCGTGGATAGTGTCGATGCGGTGCGCGACATGGGGCATGGTGTGAACCTCGTGCGCAAGGGCGTCTCTGGCAAGACCCAAAACCAGCGCATGGAGTTCAACATGAGCATCAATAACCCCGCTTTGACGGGTCAGGTGCTGGTCAATGTGGCCCGCGCCACGATGCGCCTGCAACCGGGTTGCTACACGATGGTGGAGATTCCCGTCATCGACATGCTCCCTGGCGACCGCGAGGAACTGATTGGGCATTTGGTATAATGAAACAAAACCTACAAAACACACAAAACTTTCATTTGGGGTGGGCAGCGCACAACTGTGTCGCCGCCGGAAAGCGTGCCGGTTGGCCGCTTTCCGCGACTGCTTAAAGTGTTTTGACGGTTTTGTCGGTTTTGTGATAAAAGGAAATGAATAGAAGGTTATCTATACTATTATTGGTTGGAATGTTCTTGTTTGGTTCATGTACCAAAAAACAAGACAAAGTAGAATCGTTGCTGTCGCAGATGACCCTCGAGGAGAAATGTGGCCAGCTGACTTGTCCCATAGGCTTCAATTTCTATGGCAAGGACGGCGATTCGCTTTGGCTTGCCGACGACTTCATAGGCATGATGGACACCCTGCCGCTCGGTTCCTGCTGGGCCGTACTTCGTGCCGACCCGTGGTCAAGGAAGACGGTGGAAACAGGATTGAAGCCTCGTGCGTCGGCAAGGCTGCTGAACATGATGCAACGTCATGCAATAGAAAACACGCGACTTGGCATCCCCTTGCTGTTTTGCGAAGAAACACCTCATGGCCACATGGCGGTAGGCACGACCGTTTTTCCGACGGGCATAGGACAAGCAAGCACTTGGAATCCTGAACTGCTGGAACAAATGGGCGAGGTGATGGGCAAGGAGGTGCGCCTTCAAGGCGCACAAGTGGGCTATGGTCCCGTCCTCGACATTGCCCGAGACCCAAGATGGTCAAGAGTGGAGGAGACCATGGGCGAAGACCCGTATCTCTCCGGTGTTTTGGGTGCAGCAATAGTGCAAGGGATGCAGAAAAATGTTTGCGCTACCTTGAAACATTTGGCTGCCTACGGCATTCCGCAAGGCGGACACAATGCTGCCACTGCGGATGTCGGCCCCAATCGGCTGATGACGGATTATTTGCCGTCGTTTGAAAAAGCCATTTGCGAAGGCGGTGCCAAGACAGTGATGACTTCCTACAATACCATCGACGGCGTGCCTTGCTCGTCTAACACATGGCTTTTGCAAGACATTCTGCGCAACTCATGGGACTTCAAAGGTGTGGTTTTCTCTGATTTGAATGCCGTCAACGCCATCTATGCTACACAACATGTGGCCGCTGACCCCGCCGAGGCCGCTGCCATGGCTTTGAAAGCAGGTGTCGACATAGATTTGGGCGGATTCAACTACGGCGGTTTCTTGAAAGAGGCCTTGCAGCAAGGTCTCGTCACCGAAGCCGACATCGACCGTGCTGTGCGCCATGTACTGCAACTGAAATTCGACCTTGGACTTTTTGAAAAACCTTACGTTGACGAGGATTTGGTCGAGGCAGAAGTGGGCACCAAAGAAAACGCCCAATTGGCCAAGCAAGTGGCTTTGGAATCCGCTGTGCTGCTGAAAAACGATGGCATTTTGCCTTTTGGCGAGAGCATAAAAAAGGTGGCCGTCATTGGGCCGAATGCCGACAATATATACAATCAACTGGGCGATTACACCGCGCCGCAAGACCCCGACCGCATCGTGACCATGCTCGAAGGCATCCGCGAAAAGGGCAGGGCAGAGGTGACCTATGCCAAAGGTTGTGCTGTGCGCGATGAGAACGATGCCAATATTGACGAAGCGATGAAAGTTGCCAAGGTCGCTGATGTGGTGGTGTTGGTCGTGGGTGGCTCTTCTGCCCGCGACTTCAAAACGAACTATGAGGAAACAGGTGCCGCCATCGTCAATGAATCCATTTCAGACATGGATTGTGGCGAGGGTTACGACCGTTCCACTTTGAAGCTCTTGGGTAAGCAAGAGGAACTGATGGAGCGCATCTACTCCACGGGTAAGCCTGTCGTAACGGTCTACATCCAAGGCCGTCCCTTGGACATGAACCTCGCCACCGAAAAATCCAATGCCTTACTAACACTTTGGTATCCTGGCATGGAAGGCGGTTCCGCCTTGGCCGACATCCTTTGGGGCGATTACAATCCTGCTGGTCGTTTGCCTATCTCCGTGCCGCGTTCAGTGGGACAAATACCCGTTTATTACTCCCAACCTCAAACGGGCGATTATGTGGAGGAAACCGCCAAGCCTTTGTTCCCCTTCGGCTATGGTTTGAGTTATACCCAATTTGAATACAGCGACATTCACATTGAGGCCATGTCATCCCGAGTCCTGCCGTCCATAGATACACTCCCTCCTAAGGTCGGTCGGAAATGCTATGCATTCGACGGAGTCAATGACATGGACGGCAGGGCGAGAGGATCTATGGCCGACACCCTCTGTAAAATCACCTGCACCATCAAAAACATCGGCACTTGTGATGGCGACGAGGTCGTCCAGCTCTATGTCCGCGACGATGTGGCCTCTATCGCGCCTGCCTCCAAACTCTTGAAAGGTTTCCAAAGAGTGCATATTAATAAAGATGAGACAAAACAGGTCACTTTCTACCTCACCGAACGCGATTTGGCAGTGTATTCCAAGGAAAAAGGCTGGCATGTTGAGCCTGGTGAATTCACTGTTATGGTCGGTGGAGACTCGGAAAAACATTAGGTTTTCAGTATCTTTATAAATTTTTTGTATAGATCGTTTGTCCTTGTTGTTATTTGGAATAATTATAAATTGTTTTATTTCTGTTTTTTGTTGTTTCTATTACAATTAAATCTCTATTTTCGCAAAAAAAAAGAAATATGAGAAAAGTAATAAATATAAAAAATCGTAAAAAAATGAAAACATATTCAATTGTCTTAATTATTGCAGTTATTGCTTTATTTACTTCATGTAAACCAGAGAATGATGATTATTACATTAACCAAGTAAATGATAATCAACCTACTTCAATTATGGAGTATTTTGATTTTTACAAAACCCAATGTGATGCAGAGTTTATGATACAAAGTACTAAAAGTACCTATTCTGAACCTTCATTTAGTGCCATGGCAAGCATAAAAGGAAATCAATTTCCAAAAGGACTTTGCGTTGATGGGCAAAATGCACTGAAATCACAGAATTATTACTATTCCAAATCAGTTGATAAAAGTTTTTCCAATTTCCATAATGATGACTTTATAATTGATCCAAAAGATTTGTATGGCAAACAATTCCAAATCAATAATTTGGTCAATGATGTTTCATTAAAGTCTTTACGCGAACTGGGTGATACCACAATCTACTTTCCGCAACTTATCAGTGTTCATTTTGAGAATCTTCAAGATGGCAAGGTTGTCGCTGGTTCAAGAATAGTTTGGAATAATGATGCCAACAATGAGAATGGAATTGTAATTGCAGTTGAATACGTTCCTTCGTCGCAAAGCGATTCAGAAATTGCATCCGAAAATCCTAATCATCTTATTTTTGGTACAACAGTTGCAGATAATGGGTCCTATACTGTTACCTCAAGCGATTTATCTTATTTTCCAACTGGGGCATATGTCCATATTTACGTTGGTAGAGCGGCTTGTGAAACTGTAGTTGGCCCTAACAATTATTTGTATAAGATATCAGCGTATACGTTGTTCGTTGATGGCCTGATAATTAACGGATAATTATCTATGGCTCGAAACTCTATGTCCGCGACGAAGTGGCCAGCGTTGCCCCATCTTCAAAACTGCTGAAAGGCTTCCAGCGTGTCCATATTAATAAAGGAGAAACAAAACAGGTGACATTTTATCTTACCGAACGCGATTTTGCGGTGTATTCCAAGGAGAAAGGCTGGCATGTGGAACCGGGTGAATTCACCATTATGGTAGGCGGTTGTTCTGATGCGATTAATGGAGACGCGATAAATCGCGTCTCTACAAGGATTAACTAACCTTTACGTTAACAATGCCGTTCCTATCGCAACGCACCACGATGCGCTTGTATTCGGTCTTGCCCTCGTAGACGCATTGGATGACGAAGGTGATGTGGTAGACCTTCTTGCCCTCGATGGGCTTGTATTCGTTGTCTTCCCATGTGCCTGAAAGCGGGAAACTTGGGTTGTCCATCTTGCGCGTGTATTCCGTGAGGTTATAACGCAGGATGTCATTGATGCCGCGGAGTGGATAGGGGCTCGCCTTGGCCAATTCGCTGGGCCAGAGCTGTACCTTCTTGCGGTAAAGCAATACCTTCTCGTCCTTGCCGCTCACTTCGGCGAAAAGGGCATTACGGCTACGAAGATGGATGACTTCAGGAATGATCTTGTCGCTGTCGATGAAGTCAACACTGTCCTTGCTCCAGCCGATGTATCTTCCCTTGACACGAAAATCCGTGCGGGTATCGAAGACCTTGTTGCTGACACGTTTGGCGAAGAACAGACGCAGCCAGTCTTTCAGTCTGTCCTTGAACATGTAGCTGATGACCAGCGCGATGAGGAAGGGCAAGGTGAAGTTGCCGTAGCGTTGCTGGAAGAAGAACGACGACAGCGTGGCCACCACCATGGCGGCACCGGCGGCGAGGCTGTATAGGATCTGCTCCACGAGGAAGGTGTTCTTGCGCTTGGTGGCGTTGAGGTAGAGGTCGCTCTCGCTGAATTTCTTGAGCAGGCTGGCGCGGAAGACGAAGTCTTCATTGCCTTTTTCGTCGTCAATCTTCACGCAGAGGTAACCTTTTTGCTCACGATAGTTTCTCTCGTCAAGCAGCACTTCCTTGAAATGGGCTTCAACAGATGGATATTCTTCGGGATGGTGGATGCGGATGGCGTCGCGCAGGCGGTAGGTGTATTTTTCCAACACATTGCTCAGGAACTCGTCGCCATAGGAAAAGACCTGCCTTGTGCGGTCGGTGGCATTGTCGTCGTTCAGCTGGTTGAAGAGACCACGAAACCGTTCCAGGATCTTGCGTCCGTCGTCGAGGAACTGTAGGCACGCTTCCTTCCTTGAAGCGGCATCGGGCTGTTGAGAGGCCGAGAAACACGCGTCGCGGAAAGCACTCTTGGCGATAGCGCAATACATCCTGATGGTATGGGTGAGGTCAAGCGTGTCGTCGGGAGCGGCTTGCAGGTCGTTGAAGTTGGTTATGAGTGCCTTGCTGGGCAGCAGCTCGTCGTTGTTGGCTAGTTCATGCAATTCATACGATGGAGTGATGAGTCTGACGCCCGACTTGAGGTCGCGGTAGAAGTCATCCTTGCTGTATTTAGCCGCGTTGATATCGAGACTATTGGGCACAAAAATCCACGTATTCATCACGTAGTCACGGTATTTCATTGGTTTTGTGGCTTGCTCCGTGTTGAATCCCACCTTGAACTCCAAGGTGAACTTGTCGTGGATTTTTGTGCTCAGGTCTATCATAGTTTAGTTAGTCTTTTTCGTATTCGTCATAAAGGTTGAACTGCTCGGGATGTTTTCCCATGACTTTTCGGGAACGGTAGTAGTCCCAAATCTCGGCCAGGTCTTTGTCGTAATCGCCTGAAGGATAGATGACTTTCTCAAGCGAACAGAGTTTCTTCTTATAATCGATGAAGCCAAGGGCGATGGGCAGATGAGCTCCTTCTGCAATGACATAGAACCCTTTTTTCCAATGTTTTACCTTCTTGCGCGTGCCTTCGGGGCAGATGACCAGATGGGTGTTTTCGCATTGGCTGAACATCTCGACCATCTGTTCCACAAGGTGGTTTTGGCGGCCACGGTCGACGGGGATGGCACCGAGTTTCTTCAACGGACGACTCAAGATGCCGCCGCAGTATTGGAAGAACTCGACTTTCATCATGGCCTTGAAATTGATGCCTTGTGCCCAATAGAAGGCCAAGCCGATGAAGAAGTCTTTGATGGCGGTGTGAGGCGCCACGATGCAGACAGCGTTGCCGAGGTCAGGGTAGGTGTTGACCATCTTCCAGCCGCCGAGCTTGAGCCTCGTTTTGCCTATGAATTGTTTAAATCCCATTTTTGATGGAACAATGTAGAGACGCGCTATGGCACGTCTCTACAATTTGTTGTTGATTACCAGATGTTAGCACGTTCTTCAGGGGCGATATACATGCCATTTTCAGGCTGGATGTCGAAGGCCTCGTAGAAATGCTGCATCGAGCCGAGGGTGCGGTTGACGCGGGCTTCGGCAGGTGAGTGAACGTCGGTCTTCACCTGGCGTTCGATGTATTTGTCGCGCGAGTTGTTGCGCCAGATGGTGCCGTAACTGATGAAGAAGCGCTGAGCAGGCGTGAAGCCGTCGATGCTTTGGTTGGCCTTGGCCTCTTCGGTCATTTGGTAAGCGTCCCAAGCCACATTCAAGCCACCGAGGTCGGCGATGTTCTCTCCAAGGGTGAGTTGGCCGTTGATTTGATAGCCTCTCACTTGGAATGCATCAAACAGCTTGGCGAGTTGGGCGGTGCGTTCGTTGAACTTTTTGGAATCTTCCTCGGTCCACCAGTTGTTGAGGTTGCCGTTTTCGTCGTACTTGCAGCCTTGGTCGTCGAAACCATGGGTCATCTCGTGGCCGATCACCACGCCGATGCCACCGTAGTTGACGGCGTCGTCAGCATCCATGTTGAAGAACGGGGGCTGAAGGATGGCGGCGGGGAACACGATTTCGTTCATCTCGGGGCTGTAGTAGGCGTTGACGGTCTGAGGTGTCATGAACCATTCTTGCTTGTCGACGGGTTTGCCGATCTTGGCCATCTTCCTTTCGGTCTCAAAGCGGATGGAACGGTGCACG
>JAEEGK010019233.1_pt1 | contig 14672 bp, 7 predicted proteins | sample 8958771 | NCBI WGS metagenome assembly JAEEGK01 (sample SAMN16246547, study PRJNA631951) | gut metagenome | biome: gut microbiome; feature: rumen; material: SC-attached | host: Bos | place: Iran: Karaj | collected 2018-10
GTCCTGTATATAGCGACGGCACTTACGGCTTCTTCTCGCCTCGCGATGCCGACCAGCCCAACTCTTTGGCTTTCCTCGCCACTTCCGGCGACGAAAAGAGGACTACTACTCAAATCAACACCGACTTCATCTTGAAGCAGGATTTGGACTTCTTGCTCCAAGGATTGAGCTTCAAGGCTGACCTCTCTTACGACAATACTATGGTGGAGGTCAACCGTGGTATCAACGACCTCTATCACGACCCGTTCTTCAAGTGGATTCAGCCTGAGACTGGCGACGTAGTGTATAAATCGACCCAGAGCGAAGACTATCCCTACCAGGAGCAGGTGCAGTGGTCAAGGGACGCCGGACACGTGGACTCTGGCAGGACTTACCGCAAGCTCTATTATTCGCTCCAGTTCAACTGGGACAGGACTTTCGGTCAGCACGAAGTGACCGCCCTCGGACTTTTCAGCCGCGACAATTACGCCACTGGCTCTGAGTTCAAGCATTACCGCGAAGACTGGGTGTTCCGCTTGACCTACAATTACGGTATGAGGTATTTCCTCGAGGTCAATGGCGCATACAACGGCAGCGAAAAGTTTAGCGATGACAATCGTTTTGCATTCTTCCCGTCGTTCTCCGTGGGCTGGAGGCTCTCCGAAGAATCCTTTATGAAGGACATCGAATTTATCGACAATATCAAGTTCCGCGCATCCTGGGGACGCATCGGCGACGACAATGTGGGCGGACGCTGGCTCTACAAGGATCAATATTCTTACGGCGGCAATACGCTGATGGGCACCAACCCCGCCAGCACTCCCTACACCATCTACACAATCTCCTCGCTCGGCAATCCCGACGTACATTGGGAGGTTGTTGAAAAACGCAATCTCGGTGTTGACTTTGGCTTCCTCAATGGTCTCATCAACGGTTCGTTTGATATGTTCAATGACAAACGTTACGACATCCTCATCTCGGGCGGCAGCCGCGCCATCCCCACTTACTTCGGCGCCACAGCACCCGTTGCCAACCTCGGCGAGGTCAAGAGCCACGGCTGGGAGCTTTCCATCGGTCTCAACAAGGTGTTTGTCAATAATATCAGGGCTTGGGGCAACTTCAACCTCACCCACGGCGAGAATGAAATCATCTTCCGTGACGATCCCGAACTCAAAGCGCCTTACCTCAAGCAGGAAGGCTACGCAATCGGTCAGACACGTTCTTATCTCGACCACGGATTCCTCAATTCTTGGGACGATGTCATCGGCTCTACCCAGAGGGAGACTTTCGACCAGAATGTCATCCCCGGCGATTATCAGATTGTCGATTTCAATGCCGACGGCGTAATCACCACCGACGACCGCGCCCCCTACAAGTATTCGAGCATCCCGCAGAATACCTACAGCTACACCATCGGTGCAGAATACAAGGGTCTCGCCCTCTCGCTGCAATTCTACGGCGTCAACAATGTAACCCGCGAAGTACAGTTCCCCGCATTCTACGGCACGAGCAATTGTGTCTTTGAAGAAGGCGTATATTGGAAAAACGACGGTACTGGCGAAATTCCTTTGCCGAGGTGGTCCACATCCAACGGCACTGGCTCTGAAGGCACGCGCTATTATTACGACGGCTGGTTTATGCGTCTCAAGAACGCCGAACTCTCCTACACCTTCAACGGCGAATGGCTGCACAGGGCTGGTCTCAGCCGCTTGAAGATTTACGTCAACGGCGACAACCTCCTCCTCTGGACCGACATGCCTGACGACCGCGAGTCCAATTTCAGCGGTGCAGGTAGCTCGGGTGCGTATCCCACCGTCCGCCGTTTCAACATCGGCATTGATTTGAACTTTTAATCAAGTGAAGAAATGAAAAAATTATTTAGCAAAATACTGTTGTCGTTGACCTTGGCGGCGGGCTTTACCGGATGTTCCGAATATCTGGACAAGGAGCCGCTCAGCGACATCGAGGAAAACGACCCGTACAAGAATTTCAAGAATTTTCAGGGCTTCGTCGAGGAACTTTACAACAGCATCTACGTAATGACCTCGCAGGAATACCACTGCTGCTGGAATTTTGGCGAAGATGATTACTGGGAGCCCAACGAGACGCGCCTATTGACCTACGCCATCGACCAGGGCAACTTCTGGGGCTGGAATGAGTGCTATTATTCCTTCTTCAATGTTGGCGGCAATTCCGTAAGCACCGAGCGTATGGACAAGGGTCACCTCTACACCCTTTGTTGGAAGGGCATCAACAAGTGCAACATCGGCATCGCCAATCTTGACAAGCTCGTTGACGCCACCCAGGAGGAAATCACCCTCATTAAGGGGCAATTGTACTTTTTCAGGGGATGGTTTCACTTCACCCTGATGCAGTACTGGGGTGGATTGCCTTACATCGACAATGTATTGTCAGCCAACGACCCGATGAGGCTTCCGCGCCTCAGCTATCAGGAGACTGCTGAAAAGGCTGCCGAAGACTTCCGCACTGCCGCCGACCTCCTTCCCATTGATTGGGATCAGACCACGGCAGGCAAGACCACCATCGGCAAGAATCAAATCCGCGCCAACAAGATTATGGCGTTGGCTTACCTCGGCAAAGACCTCCTCTGGGCGGGCAGTCCGCTCATGAACCAGGAATCCACCGGCAGTGCCACCTACAATGCAGACTTCTGCAAGCGTGCCGCCGACGCTCTTGGCGAGGCTCTCAGCCTTTGCGAATCCACCGGCAGGTACGAACTTGCTCCCTTCGAGCAGTACCACGACATATTCTACACTTGGAAGCAGAATATTGTCAACGGTCTCAAGGAAGTCATCTTCTACGAAAATATGTGCGTCGGCAATGCAGGTGCATGGCGTTGGAACCTTGTCAACGACTTCCGTCCGCAGATTATCAACGGCTCGGGCATCAAGCACTTCCCGACAGCCAACTATGTTGACTATTTCGGAATGGCAAACGGCATGCCCATCACCGACATCACCAAGGCTGACCCCGAAAGCGGCTACGATCCCGAATATCCGTTCCGCAACCGCGACCCGCGTTTTTACAAGGACATCGTTTATGACGGTGTGCAGTGCATCAAGGACGGCAGCCAGGTCAGCAACAATCCCAACCGCGTATATGCAAGCCTTTATGAAGGCGGCGATTACAGGGTGGAGATTCCCGCAAAGGCTTGTTTCACAGGCTATATGAATATGAAGTTTGTATCGCAGTACATGAACGACTGGGACGGCTACAAGGAAAACAACGTGCTTGTGATGCCCATAATGAGGCTCGCCGACGTATATCTCCTCTACGCCGAGGCTGCGGCACAGGGCTATGGTTCGCCCTCGTCCTCTGCACAGGGCTATTCGCTCAGCGCATTGGATGCTGTCAACAAAGTCCGTGCAAGGGCTGGCGTAGGCAATGTCGCCGCCAAATACTCGGGCTCGCTTGACGGCTTTATGTCTGAGCTCCGCAGGGAACGCGCCGTGGAACTCGCCTTCGAGGGACATCGTTTTGTGGATCTCCGCCGCTGGCTCCTCCTCGACAAAGCTCCCTACACCTACAAGAAGGCTGTATATTTCGACCGTGCCGACGATATGGACGACGCAGTACGCTTTGCCGACCCCGCCAACGCACACGTCAAGAACCTCCGCGAGGAAGTGCTTTTGGAGCGTCATTTCACCGAAAAGCACAATTGGTTCCCCTTCCTCAAGGACGACGTGAATATGTACGAGGCGTTCAAGCAGAACCCGGGCTGGGAGTAAAAATTGAAAATTCAAAATTGAAAATTCAAAACTGGTATTTAAAATGAAGAATCACAAAAAACTATATATTCCGCTGGCGGCGGCACTTCTGGCAACGGTTGCATTGGATGTGAGCGCGCAGGAGTCCGACAGCCTCGTGCAGATGCCTTTTGGCGTTACGGCACGGGAGGATTTGCTGGGAGGCGTGAGCAGCGTCAATGTCGCCCAACTCTTGGAAAAAGACTACCACATCGGTGCGCTCGGCGACTTGGCAGCATTTGTGGGTGGCTACAATGGTAGCGTCTGGGGTCAGAATCCGCTGATTGTTATCGACGGCTCTCCCCGTGAGTCGGCTTACGTGCGAGCTACCGAAATCGAATCCATAACAGTGCTCAAGGCTGCAAGCGCAGTGGCTCTCTACGGCAGCAAGGGCGCCAAGGGTGCAATCCTCATCACCACAAAGCACGGCAAGGAAGAGCCGCTCAAAGTGAGCGTCCGCGCCAATACCGGCATGTACGTCGCCAAAAGCTATCCCGAATACCTCGGTGCAGCCGAGTATATGACCCTCTACAACGAGGCATACCGCAACGACGGCCACACCGACAAGGATTACTACGACGCATCCACCATCTACAATACCGCCGCAGGTACTAATCCTTACCGCTATCCCGATATGAATTTCTACTCCTCTGAATACCTCAGGAAGGCTTACAACCAGACCGACGGCACGGTGGAGATTTCGGGCGGCGCCGACAAGGCAAGTTACTACGCCAACTTCGGCACTGAATACGCCGGCAGCATGGTCAAGTATGGCGACAAGGAAAACGACAAGACCCTCAATTTCCACGTGCGTGGCAATGTGGATATGAACATCACCTCCTGGCTCACCGGCAATACCAACGCCGCCATCAATATCGGCAACGATTACCGTGCGCGTGGCGACTTCTGGGGCGCGGCTGCCAACCTCCGTCCCAACTGGTATACACCCCTTGTTCCCATCGACATGGTGGATCCCAACAACCAGGCTCTTGCTGACATGATTCACGAATCCAACAATGTCATCGACGGCAAGTATCTCTTCGGCGGCAACAATGCCAACCAGACCACAGTCTATGGCGACATGCTCAAGGCTGGCTACATCAAGGGCAGGACACGCTCTTTCCTCTTTGACGAACTCCTGACCGCCAATCTGCGCGGCATCACCGAAGGCCTTACGTTCTCGGCTGGTTTCAGCATCGATTATTGGAACGATTACAACGAGGCTTTCAGGGTTGATTACGCAACATACCAGCCCGTTTGGTCCAATATGAACGGCGAGGATGTTATAATTGCCCTCAATAAATTCGGCGAGGACAAGAATTCCACCAACGAATATGTGGGTCAGAGCTACGACACGCAGATCATTATGGCTCGTGCACAGTTCGATTATAAACGCTCTTTCAATGATGTCAATAATTTCAAGGCGACCCTCATGGGCTGGGGCTATCAGCAGCAGGCTTCGAGGGACGAAGGTCACAACAATTCCGACGCCCACAAGATCAGCAACCTGAACGCCGGTTTCCAGTTTGACTACAATTACGACCGCAAATACTACGCAGAATTTGCATCGGCTCTCGTGCACTCAGCCAAACTCGCCGAAGGTCACCGCAACGCCTTCTCGCCCTCCGTGGCTCTCGGCTGGCGTATCAGCAACGAGGATTTCTTCAGCGCAGATTTCATCAACAATCTGAAAATCAATGCCGCATACTCCATCCTCAATCAGGACATCGACCTCAGCGGCTGGTATATGTACCAGGGCTCTTACGACGCACACGGCAAATGGTACACCTGGCAGGACGGCTCTCAGGGCGGTTGGTCGGCATCTTCCACCCGTGGCGACAACGAGGATCTCGGCTACATCCAGCGCAAGGAATGGCGCATCGGCTTGGAAGGCGGATTGTTTGACAATGCTTTCTCTTTTGAGGTCAATTACTTCAATCAGCTCACCGACGGCCTCACCACCAACGGTCTTGCCACCATCTATCCTTCGTACTTCAGCAACATCGGCAGCTTCCTGCCCAACAAGAATTACAATCAGGATTTGAGGAAGGGCTTGGATTTCAAGGCTAATTTCAATCAGGAGTTTGGCGAGGTGAAGACGTCGCTCGGCTTTGTGGGAATGGCTTACAATACCGAGGCTAAGAAGCGCGACGAGTATTACGCCGATTCTTACCAAAACCGTCAGGGCAAGGACATCTCCACAGCCTGGGGCTACGAGTGCGAAGGTTTCTTCCAGAATCAGGCAGAGATCGACGCCCACGCCAAGCAGACTTTTGGCGAGGTGAAGCCCGGCGACCTCAAATACAAGGATCAGAATGGCGACGGTGTCATCGACGGCAAGGATGAAGTGGAGCTCGGCAGCTACACCTCCAAATTCTTCTATGGCATCAATCTCTCCGTCAATTGGAACAACTTCACCTTCTTCGCCCTTGGTACTGGTCAGGCTGGTGGCGTTGGTTTCAAGAACAATGGTTATTACTGGATCAGCGGCAGCAGCAAGTACAGCGAGGTTGTACGCGGACGCTGGACGGAGGAGACTGCTTCCTCGGCTACATATCCGCGCCTTACCACCGGCAGCAATTCCAACAACCTCCGCAACTCCTCTTTCTGGAAATACAAGACCAATTACTTCAACCTCTCGACGCTCCAGCTCACTTACAATATGCCTGACGAGTGGTTTGGTAACGTCATCAAGAGTATGAGCGTATATGTCAACGCCAATAACCTGTTTATGTTTTCCAAGGAGCGCGAATACATGGAGACGTACATCGGCGGCGAGCCGTCGTGCCGATTCTTCAATGTCGGCGTAAAAGTTAACCTCTAAAAACGTGAAATTATGACTAAAAAAGACATATCAAAAATCTTGATGAGCTGCGTCCTTGGTTGTTCGTTGCTGTCGTGCGACGACCTCTGGGACCCCGCCATCGAAAATACGAAGGACTTGGAGCAGGTGAAGACCGAATCCGCCTCCGTCCACGGTTTCCTCGTGGACGCCTACACCTCGCTGCCTTCGTACTACGACAATAGCGAACTCGCCACCGACGACGCCGTTTGCAACGATTTCAACAACAATTACCTCAAGATGGCGACAGGATCGTGGACTTCCGCCAACGACCCGATGTCGCGCTGGGCAGGCTCTTACGCCGCCATCCAGTACGTCAACCTGTTCCTCCAGACGATGGAAGGCCAGCAATACGTCAAGAACGAAGTTGTCAACGCTCTCCTTCACCGTCGTTATGAGGGCGAGGCGAGGGCATTGAGGGGCATCCACCTTTACTTCTTGCTCCGCGCACACGCCGGCAAGTCGGGCGGCAACCTCCTCGGCGTACAGCTTTTCAATGAGTTCCTTGATGTCAATAGCAATTATGACATCACAAGGTCGGGTTTTGCGACTTGCGTCAAGTCGGCTCTCGACGACCTCGACAGGGCGTCGGAACTCCTTCCGCAGACTTACAACGACTGTGCATCCGTAGAGGAAATCCCCGCAAAATTTGCCTCGATGGTAGATGACTTCAACCTCTACAACCGTGCAATGGGCAACGTTGCAAGGCAGTGTGTTGACGGTCTTATCGTTGACGCCTTCCGTTCGAGGCTGATGCTCCTGGCTGCAAGTCCGGCTTTTGGCGAGGGTGCTACTTGGGAGGACGCCGCCAACGCTTCCGCCAAGGTGATTGACTTTGCAGGCGGTGTGGCAGGTCTCGCGCCCAACGGCTTGACCTATTACGCCAACAATGACGACATCTCCGCCCTCAAAGAGGGTTCAAATCCGTTGGAGATTATCTGGCGTGAGAATTTTGCAGACAACAATTCTTCGCAGGAGAGCGAAAACTTCCCGCCCTCGCTCTTTGGCAACGGCAGGATCAACCCCACCCAAAATCTTGTTGACGCTTTCCCGATGGCCAACGGCTATCCGATTTCAGATGCCGCCAACAGCGGTTACGACCCCGCCAATCCGTATGAAGGACGTGACCCGAGGCTCGACCTCTACATCATCCACGACGGCAGCACGGCAGGTGTCAGCAATACTGTAATCAATACCACAAGCGAATCAGGCACAGATGACGCTATCGACAAAATCGAAAGCCGCTCCACCCGCACCGGCTATTATATGAAAAAACGTCTTCGTATGGATGTCAATTGCAATCCCGCATCCACTTCTGGTCAGAGGCATTACACTCCGAGACTCAGGTTCACCGAGTTTTTCCTCAATTACGCTGAGGCTGCCAACGAGGCCTGGGGTCCCAAGGGTATGGGTGGCAATGCTTACAGCGCATACGACGTCATCAAGGCTATCCGCCAGCGCGCAGGAATCGACCCCGACGACCAGTATCTCGAAGAGTGCGCCGCCAATAAGGACAAGATGCGCGAGCTCATCCGCAACGAAAGGCGCATTGAATTGTGCTTCGAGAGTTTCAGGTTCTGGGATTTGAGGCGTTGGAACGCTAATCTCAACGAGACTGCACGAGGCATTGAAGGCGATGTGGAAATCCGTGACTACAAGGATTATATGACCTACGGCCCAATTCCTTACTCCGAGACAATGAAGTTTGGCAACCTTTCGCAAAACGACGGTTGGCAGTAAAGATGTTTATCAATGTAAATTAGCAATTAATTATGAAAAAAATAAGCAAAATCCTGTTGGCGTGCTTGATGCTTCCGGCACTCAACTCCTGTGAGAGCGGCGATCAGGACTTTCCCGACTACGAGACGCAGACCGTCTATTTTGCCAAACAATATCCCGTGCGCACCGTAGAACTCGGCAACGACGACTACGTGGACCTCACCAACGACAACGCGCACAAGGTGGTCATCAAGGCTACAATGGGCGGCGCGTATGACAATCCGAGGGACATTGTCGCCGACATCACTATCGACAATTCTCTCTGCAACGGACTCAAATTCAAGAGCGACGGTTCGGAGGTGACTCCAATGCCCTCCGATTACTACACTATGGCGGCTTCGTCCATCAAAATCCCCAAAGGCGAGATTTCCGCCGGCGTGGAGGTTCAATTGACCGACAAGTTTTTTGCCGACCCGCTCTCGCTCGTCACGCATTACGTCATCCCCGTCAAGATGACCAATGCAACAGGCGTGGATTCCATATTGTCCGCTAAAAACTTCGTGCTCTTTGCCGTCAAGTACATCAACCGCTACCACGGCGTTTACGTAAGGCAGAAGTCGGGCGATGATGATGCCGACGAGGATTTCAGCGTTCAGACAATTGACCTCAATAAAGCCTTCGTGGAATACGGATTGAAGGACGCCGATGGCAACAAACATACCATCAATCTCACGCTCGACTTTGCCTCTGGCTCGGTGTCCACCGACGCCGATGGATTCACGGTGAGCGGCTCGGTAAATTTCACCGAAAAGGACGAGACCCAGATGATTGGCGCCAAGCACCCCGACACCATCCGATTGAAATTCACTGCCGCCAATACCGCGCTGAATATCAACGAGAGCAAGGACATTGTACTCAATATGAAGTACAGGGGCGTTGTGCCTGAGTATTTTGAAGTAGAACAATAAAACCGTCAACAATGATGAAAAACAATAAATTCTATATTGCGGCTGCCGTGGCGTTGGGCTTTGTGTCCTGCGCCGACGAGAATGTGGCTGACTTCTCCATCGACAAGCCCGAGGAGGTCATCGCAACAGAGCAGCTGAACGCTTACGGGACATTGTTGGAGTACGTGGGCCCGTCGTTCAAAATCGGCAACACGCTCTCCTTGGAGGAATTCAATCAGAAGGGCACGGCGACCACCGTCACCATCACCAATTTCAACGAAATCACTCTCAACGGCGTGTTTGCTCACTCCAAGCGCGTCAGCGACGAGGGCGCGGTGGAATCCAAACTGACCGACGTGGATGTTGCAGTGGAATTTGCCAAGCAGCACGGCATCACTGTGTTCGGCGGTCCGCTCATCAATTCGGATGTCAATTCCACCTACCTCAATGGCAAGATTGTTCCTGACAAGAAGGTGGACAATACGCCCAAGGTGACGGCTGAGACCATCGACCTCCTCGTCAAGAATTTTGAGGAAGGTTTGCTGCCTGAGGGCTGGCGTTGCGACCAGGGCGATGCCATTCACGAGTATCCCGAAGATTACACCAATGTAGGCGGCGCGAGGTCGTTTGCGGGCTTTACCGGTTACAAGGGCAAGGCAATTTATTGGCGCAACGGCAATGCTGAATTTGGCGCACAAGCCGATTATCCGCTCACATTGGAGGCTGGCGATTACAATTTGGTATTTGCAATGGCTGCGTGGAAGGGCGAGCCCCGTTACTACGTGGAAATCCTCGACGCTTCCGACAATAGCATTGCCACGTCGGATGTTTTCTTGGCAACTCCCAACGCCGAGGGCAACAAGTCGGCTGACGTTTCGGCTGCTGAATCCCGCGAGCTTCCATTCACCATCTCTAATGCTGGCAATTACAGAATCCGTTTCACCACCAAGACTGACGGATGGGCGGAGTTTTTGCTTTTGGATTGCAAGGTTGACGTACTCAAAGCCGCCGACATAGCCGAATACACCGATTATCTCGTCGAGAATTTTGAGGAAGGCAAGTTGCCTGTTGGTTGGCGTTGCGACCAGGGTGACGCCATCCACGAGTACCCCGAGGATTATTCCTCCGCAGGTGGCGCAAGGTCGTTTGAAGGTTTCAACGGTTATAAGGGCAAGGCTATTTATTGGCGCAACGGCAATGCCGAATATGGCGCACAGCCCGACTTCCCGCTCACATTGACCGCTGGCGAATACAAATTGGCGTTTGCAGTGGCAGCGTGGAAGGGTGAACCCCGTTATTTCGTGGAAATCCTTGATGCTTCCGACAATAGCATCGCCTCGTCGGACGTATTTTTGGCAAGCCCCAACGCCGATGGCAACAAGTCGGCTGACGTTTCGGGCGCAGAAGCCCGCGAACTTCCCTTTACCATTGTTAATGATGGCAATTACAGAATCCGTTTCACCACCAAGACCGACGGCTGGGCGGAGTTTTTGCTTTTGGATTGTCAATTGGGCACTATCAAAGGCGCAACACCCGAAGAGCCCACATATTCTGCCGATGCCAAGCTCGCCGCCGAATCCGAAATCAAGGCTTACGTAACAGCAATGATTACCGACAATCCTGAAATCCCGGCTTGGACGGTGGTTGAAAATCCCGCATCCGCCACAAGCAGCATTTGGTACAAGGCTCTCGGCAGCAGCTACGTAACTACCGCAGTAAAAGCAGCCCGCGCCGCCAACGCTTCGGCTAAACTTTTCGTAAGTGAAAAGGGCATTGAAGACGCCGACATCCGTGCAGCCCTCATCGACATCGTGAAAGCATCTTCCGATCTTGACGGCATCAATGTAGCTGTCGCCATCAATGAAAACACCGACCTCTCTTCGGTATTCTCCGACCTCGCCGCCACAGGCAAGTCCATCAGGCTCAACATCCTCTCTTTCGACACTCCCGAACATCTCTCGAAGGCATTGTCGGATTACAAGAATGTCCCTGACGCACAGCGTTATGGCGTGTCTTTCGCAGACATCCGTGGCATCTGGGGCGACAATTACAACCGTACCGAGGCATACAAAATCCTTGTGGATTCATTAAAGTAATTTCATCATAACTTGTTTAGTAAAAAAGACCGCAATCCTCAAAAATTGCGGTTTTTTTGTTAACTTTGCCGCCGGTTTTTATAATACAATTATTATGTTAATCATATTTATTTGTCTTTTGCTGCCGCTGTTGGTATTGTGGCTGATTTATAAGTTTCCCGTTCTCAACAAGGTGGGCAGCATTATTATGGTGTATATTTTTGGCTGTGCGCTTGGCCTTGCGGGCTTCATTCCCGACGATGAGGCTACGCACGCCATGCAAAATTCCATTGTGTCGGTGGCTGTGCCGTTTGCTATTCCGCTGATGCTTTTTTCAGCCGACATCAAGTCTTGGACACGGCTCGCCCCGCCGTTCCTTAAATCGATGGCGGGTGGACTGGCGGCGTGTACGTTGTCTGTCGTGATCGGTTTTGTGCTGTTTGGACGTGAAAACCCGCAGTTGTATTCGTCGGTGGGCGGCATGTTGTCGGGCAAATACACGGGCGGCGACGTCAATATCGCCTCTGTGAAGACGGCTCTCGGCGTCGATGACAAAATATTTGGCGTTGTGTCGGCTTACAGTATGGTATTGAGTGCGATATATCTGTTTTTTGTGATTGTTTTTGGCAAAAGAACGCTTGGTCTGATACTTCCTGCCTTCAAGGACAACCGCGAAAAAGTGGATTTGGAAATGAACATCGAAAACCACGACAGTGAACTTTTCCTCGGTCTATTCCGCCGCGACAACCTCAAAGACCTTGGCAAGGCGTTGTTATTGTCGGTAATAATAATCATCATCGGTGCGGGCATCGCAATGTTGTTCCCTAAAGAGGCATTTCAGTCGGTGTTCATACTTGCAATATCGTTATTGTCAATAATCGCCTCCATCAACAAGCGTGTCCGCGCCATCAAGCGCACCTTTGAGCTCGGTACGTTTTTCATCTTGATTTTCAGCGTGGCGGTGGCGTCGCAGGTGAGTCTCAAAGTACTTTCGGAAGTTGATTCCAACCTCTTAAGTTTTGCTGCGGTAGTAACGTTTGGTTCGTTTGTGCTGCACGTGTTGTTCAATGCTATAATGCGTGTTGACACCGACACGACGCTCACAACGAGTATTTCGTTGATTTGCAGCCCGCCCTTTGCGCCTGTGATGGGCGGCGTCCTTCACAACAAGGCTGTCATCGGCCCCGGCATCGCCGTCGGACTTTTCGGCTACGCAATCGGTACATATTTCGGCTTCGGCATGGCAAAACTGTTGCTGTGGTTTTAAACGATTGACGCCTTCCGGCGTCTGAATTATAAAAGAGAGCCGCCTCGCGGCGGCATTTTTTGTAAACGAAAATTTAAGTGAATTAAAACGAATTAAAACGAATTTTTGTTTTAAAAATTTACTTTTATTTTTTAATTATTTTATTTGAATTTTATCAATGATAGTTTGAAATATTTAAAAGTAAATTGAAACGATTTTCCATTTTAAAGTAATTCGTTTTAATTCGTTATAATTCGTTTAATTTATGTTTAAAACCCCGCAACGCCGCAAGGCGTTGCCCAAATACAGAAAATTTATGTTACCCTCAAACTACACTCCCAATGCCGCCCGGTACGATACGATGGTTTATAATCGGGTGGGCAACAGCGGACTGAAACTTCCCGCCGTGTCGCTCGGTCTGTGGCACAATTTCGGCTCCGTGGACGACTATGACAATATGGTTGCAATGTGCAAGACCGCCTTTGACCTTGGCATCACGCACTTTGACCTTGCCAACAATTACGGCCCTGAATATGGTTCGGCGGAGACTAATTTTGGCAAGATTTTGAAGACTACCTTCAACGGTCTGCGCGACGAACTGATTGTCAGCACCAAAGCCGGTTACGATATGTGGCCCGGTCCTTATGGTGATTTTGGCAGCCGCAAATACTTGATTGCGAGCCTCGACCAAAGCCTTAAACGCCTTGGATTGGATTATGTGGATATTTTTTATCATCACAGGATGGATCCTGAAACTCCTTTGGAGGAGACGATGCTCGCCCTCGACCAAATAGTCCGTTCAGGCAAGGCGTTGTATGTGGGCATTTCCAACTACGACGGCGCGACATTGGCTCGTGCAACGGCGATTTTGCAGGAGTTGCACACGCCTTTTATCATCAATCAAAACCGTTACAGCATCTTTGACCGCACCATTGAGAAAAACGGTCTCAAAGACACCGCTCGAACTCTCGGCAAGGGCATCATCGCCTTTTCGCCGTTGGCGCAGGGATTGCTCACCGACCGTTATCTCCACGGCATCCCCACCGACAGCCGCGCAATCAAGAGCGGCAAATTCCTGAAACCAAAGGACATCACCGACGCCGTTTTGCAGAAAGTCGCCGCCCTCAATCAAATAGCCCTCAATCACGGCTGCACCCTCTCGCAATTGGCATTGAAATGGGTCATGAAGGACAACGCCCTCACAAGTGTCCTCATCGGCGCAAGCCGCCCCTCGCAGATAGTTGACAACGCCGCGATAGTGGGCATCGCACCGCTGACGGAGGAGGAGTTGGCGGAGATAGAAAGGATTGTGAATGTTTAAGGTTTTTCAAACAAATCGTCCATCGTGACACATCTCTGCACGTGTCCGCTGTATGCGTTTTTTTGAAGTCCGTATGTGGTGATGATTGTAAGATGCGGGTTTTTGTGAATTTTGGCGGCTTTGGCGACATTCTCAAAAGCCTGAATCTTGCGGCGTAGTTTCATATCGTAATCCTTGTCAATCACAAATTCTCCACTTGAATACTTCATTTCGCAGATGTTGACCACCCTGTCGTCGCGGTCGATGATCATATCAATCTGTGCTCCGTCGGTGCCTGTGGTGCGCCAGGGCATTATCCGTGTGCCTACGCCGCTGATGCCTAAGGCGCGTTTGATTTGGTCTTTGTGCACAAAGCATACTTGCTCAAAGGCGAGTCCGCGCCAGGTGTTGAGTTGTTGCGAATTTACGTTGTCTGCCCAGAATGACGGATTGTCAATTTTGTGAAACTCATTGAAATACAGGTAAAACAGCGAGAACAAGTCGGTGAGTTTGTACCTTGATTCTCGTTTGGAAACTCCAAAAGCGTTGTATTGCATAATGAAATTGCTTGTTTGCAACGCCCTTAAAATTTCGGTAAGCCCGCCGCCGGAATTTAGGGAAAGATGTTCTGCAATTTCCTTGCGTGTAAGGCCGTCGCGCTTGCTGCCGAGGATTTTTACGACGGAGATATATCTCTGAGTATCCACAAACAACGAACCGTAAAGCCTTTCAAATTCGTTGGTGAGTTTGCCGTCGGTCTTGAAGAAAAGATTGTCGATGTTTTGTGCGAGGCTCAG
>JAEEGK010019235.1_pt1 | contig 14671 bp, 12 predicted proteins | sample 8958771 | NCBI WGS metagenome assembly JAEEGK01 (sample SAMN16246547, study PRJNA631951) | gut metagenome | biome: gut microbiome; feature: rumen; material: SC-attached | host: Bos | place: Iran: Karaj | collected 2018-10
GTTCAAGAAGCGGCTGGAGCTGAAAGAGACTCAGTTCTATACATCCGACGAGCAGAAGACGCAGGGCTACGGCGACGACGTGCTTTGGGTAGGCAACACCTTCGGCCTTGGCGCATTCCGCGGCTGGGACGGCAAGGAACCCACCATGATCGAGCCCGTCCGCTCGCGCACACAGCGCATCATCAGCTACGGTCCGCTCCGTACCATCGTCGAGGTCATCGACCGCGGATGGAAAGCCGATGCAGCTAAATCTCCCATTAACATGACTCTCCGCTACACCCAGTACGCCGGCCACCGCGACACCGATGTCGACGTGCTGTTCAACAAGGATGTCAGCGGCTACCGCTTCTCGACGGGCATCATCAACGTGAAAGACTCCGAGGAGTTCAGCGACCACAAGGGACTGCGCGCCTGCTGGGGCACCGACTACCCCTCGACCGACACCGTGAAGTGGAACCGCGAGACTGTCGGCCTCGCCATCTGCATCCCCAACAAGCACATTGCCAGCGAAGAGGCAGCCAACAAAGACAATTACGCCTTTGTCGTCAAGACCGACGGCAGCCGCCTAAGCTATAAGATTAACTACACCTCGGCCAACGAGGAGTTCGGCTACCACACCGCCCGCGAGTGGTTCGACTACCTGAAAGCCTGGAAGCGCGAGGTGGAGCAACCCGTCAAAGTGGAGTTTTAAAATTTTACCAGATTAAAAGCGGACACATGTCAGAGAAGAACACCCCTATTTACGTCATAGAGGAGGAGCGGCTCAGGCGAAACCTACGGCTGATAGCCGATGTGGCGCGTCGTGCCGATGTGGAAATCATCTTGGCTTTCAAGGCATTTGCACTATGGAAGACATTCCCCATCTTCAGAGAATACATTCGGTCGACAACGGCCAGCTCGCTGAGCGAGGCAAGGCTGGCCTATGAGGAGTTCGGGCAGAAAGCGCACACCTATTCACCGGCTTACACGGACTGGGAATTCGACGAGATAGTAAACTGCTCCAGCCACTTGACGTTTAACTCGCTGTCGCAGTATGAGCATCTGCACCGACGGGTCGGAGAGGATGTCAGTATCGGTCTGCGGGTGAATCCCGAGTATTCGGAAGTGGGGACAGCCCTATACAACCCCTGCGCTCCCGGTACACGGTTCGGCGTGACAGCCGACAAGCTGCCTGAGCTGTTGCCGAAGGACATCGAGGGTTTCCATTGCCACTGCCACTGCGAGAGTGGTGCCGACGTGCTGGAACGGACACTCGCTCACATTGAAGACAAGTTCTCAGCCTGGTTCAAACAGCTGAAGTGGCTCAACCTGGGTGGCGGCCACCTGATGACACGCAAGGACTACGATGTCGAACACCTTATTAATATATTAAAGGGACTGCACGAACGCTACCCTTGGCTTAGCATCATTCTGGAGCCAGGCAGCGCCTTTGCCTGGCAGACCGGTCCGCTCGTCAGCCATGTCGTAGACATCGTCGAGGACAAGGGCATCAAGACGGCCATCCTCGACGTGAGTTTCACATGCCACATGCCCGACTGCCTGGAAATGCCGTATTTCCCTGATGTTCGCGGTGCCGTCCATATTGAAGCCCCCCAGCACCCTTCACCCCTCACCCCTCACCCACACCAATACCGTCTCGGCGGCAACAGCTGCCTGAGTGGCGACTTCATGGGCGACTGGCAGTTTTACCATGAACTGCAGGTGGGCGAGGAAGTCATTTTCGAGGATATGATTCACTATACGACGGTGAAGACAAACATGTTCAACGGCATCACCCACCCCGCTATCGGCATGCTCCACATGGATGGCAGACTTGAAATACTACGCCAATACGGGTATGATGACTATAGAAACAGGATGGATTAGCATTTTTTTGTGAAAAAAGTTGCCAAAAGTTTTGTCAGTTCCGAAAAATGTATTACCTTTGCACCCGCAATCGAGAGAGATGCACCTTATATTGAAAGGTTTTGCGGAAATAGCTCAGTTGGTAGAGCACAACCTTGCCAAGGTTGGGGTCGCGGGTCCGAGTCCCGTTTTCCGCTCACACATTTTGAAACAAAAGAGAGATTTTGCAATTGGTGCTTAATCAATGCCCAGGTGGCGGAATTGGTAGACGCGCACGTTTCAGGTGCGTGTGCCGCGAGGCGTGCAGGTTCGAGTCCTGTTCTGGGCACTCTTTTTTTCAACATGTTATTACATGTTGGAGAGGTGGCGGAATTGGTAGACGCGCTACTTTGAGGGGGTAGTGTCAATTGCGACGTGGGAGTTCGAGTCTCCTCCTCTTCACTTTGTTTTTGCGGAAATAGCTCAGTTGGTAGAGCACAACCTTGCCAAGGTTGGGGTCGCGGGTCCGAGTCCCGTTTTCCGCTCTTTTTTACCGAATAACACAAATTCTTCTTTTATTATTTTTTACAGGAAAACAAACTGTTCACTCAGATGAATTTATACTTGAGATATTTCGACCAAGAGACGCTTGTCAACACTGTTGATGAAGCGATAGATTTTTTGTCCAGTATCAGCGAGATTGGGATGAATCCTGTGTTGGAGAGCGACATTCGCGACTATGTGGCCAGCGACGTGTTCTATCCCAAGCGCTACAAGGTGCGTCCGCGCGTTTATTTTATCATCATCAAGACTGAGGCGAAGACCATGCAGGACTTCAAGGAGAAGAAGGCCGTGCGCCCCGTTGCCGATGAAAACGGAAAAGAGCGCGGCGTGGTTCCTGCTATGGCCCGTCTGAATGAAGTGAAGCCGGGCTGGTATGAAGGAAGCATCGACTTCAAGCGCGTACTGCTGGTGCCTGGTACGGGCAAATACCAATACCGCGACACCCACTTTGTGGCCCGCCTGAAGGCAGAGTCAGGTATTGACTGCTACAATCGCATCGTCGAGCATCTTCAGGAGCGGGTTGACGAGCGCAGCCAGTTCCCCTCGGCTAAAGGCAAGAATTTCAGGTTTCAATATTTAGGTCTGGCGAAATGAACAAGGTAATGCTCATAGGCAATGTGGGTACCGACCCTGAGGTGCGCTATGTAGACGAGGGCGTAGCCGTAGCGCGTTTCCGCTTTGCAACGACTGAAAAGGGCTACACGCTTCAGAACGGCACCCAGGTGCCCGACCGCACCGACTGGCATAACGTGCTGCTCTGGCGGCGACTGGCCGAGATTGTCGAGAAGTATGTCCATAAAGGCGATAAGCTCTATATCGAAGGCCGGCTGCGCTATTCCACTTACGACGACAAGCAGGGACAGCGTAAATACGTAACCGAGATTTGGGCCGATAACATGGAGATGCTCAGTCCCAAAGAATCAAAGGATCAACAGTAGTGGACTATCTTCAACAATTATTCAGTGAAGTTTACTTGCTGACGCCTACTCTCGGTGCCGTCTTTGCCGGTGTGCTGGCGTGTCTGCTTCTGTTTGTCTCGGGCTTCGCTTCCGGCTCTGAAATTGCCTTCTTCTCGCTGACGCCTGCCGACCTGAATGAGATTGAAGAGAGCAGCGAAAAGTGCGACAAGCAGATTGTGGAACTGCGTGACGACTCTGAGCGCACACTGGCTACAATCCTGATTACCAACAACTTGGTGAATGTGACGATTATCATGTTGTGCAACTATTTCTTTGCACACGTGATACACTTCGGCAATGCCGTCTGGCTGCAGTTCCTGGTCATCACGGTTCTGCTGACGTTCCTGCTGCTGCTCTTCGGCGAGATCATTCCCAAGGTGTATTGTAAGCAGCATGCCCTTTCGGTCTGCCGCTCGTTCGCGGGCAGCATCGTGGCGCTTCGCCGCCTGTTCCGCCCGTTGGCAAACATACTCATCCGCTCGGGCGTGCTGGCTGAGAAGGTGGTGCAGACCGAGAACCACGTGCTGAGCGTTGACGACCTGGAGCAGGCGCTGGAGCTGACCGACAAGACCGACCTGAAAGAAGAGCAGAACATGCTCGAGGGCATTGTGCGCTTCGGCGACGAGACGGCGAAGGAGATTATGACAAGCCGCCAGGATGTCGTCGACCTTGACTTCCGCTCGACGTTTGTAGAGGTCCTTCAGTGTATCGTTGAGAACAACTATTCGCGCATTCCCGTCTATCAGAATTCAATCGACAACGTCAGGGGTATTCTCTACATCAAGGACCTGCTGCCCCATCTGGGCAAGCCCGCTACGTTCCGCTGGCAGTCGCTGATTCGCCCTCCTTACTTCGTCCCCGAGACCAAGAAGATTGACGACCTGCTGCGCGAGTTCCAGGCTAACAAGGTGCACATAGCCATCGTTGTCGATGAGTTCGGCGGTACCAGCGGCCTCGTCACGCTGGAAGACATTCTTGAAGAGATTGTCGGTGAGATCAACGACGAGTACGACGAGGAAGAGAAGAACTACGTGCGCATCAATGCCAACACCTACATCTTTGAGGGCAAGACGCTGCTGAGCGACTTCTACAAGGTCATGAAGCTCGACGACGACACGTTCGAGGACATTGAGGGCGACGCTGATACCGTAGCAGGCCTGATGTTAGAGCTGAAGGGCGATTTCCCCGCCATTCATGAGAAGCTGGAGTACAAAGAGTTCACCTTTGAGATTCTCGAACTTGACGAACGACGCATCTCAAAGGTGAAGGTCATTCAGCACGATTCCTCTTCGGACGAACATAAATAGACGACGAGCTCCATCCGAAGCGGCTCCAGTCAACCACGCTGTTCCACCCAAAGTTGTTGAACGTCTCGATATAGTCGAACGTTCCGTAATAGTAATTGAAGTCGTTGATGGGGATGAACATGCTCACACAGCCGTCGTCCGACACTTCATCGGTGAATTCCGTAAACGCGTAGTACAGGTCCTCGTAGATAGTCATCCACTCCTTCGACATCCGATAGTAGGGCACGGCCTTCTTGAACGAACGGTCCCAGGTGTTGAAAACAGATTGCGTCGTGTTGCGCTTGATGAATGCCCGCATGTCGTACATGATGGGGGAGTCGAAGTACCAGTAGAAGACGTGGCCTTCAAGATCGGGCGATTCAGGGTAGCTGGGATAGCCGTCGGCAAACGTTCCGAGCACGTCGTGAGTAGCCTGTGCCAGCTCGCTGATGTACTTCATGTCGATAACCGAGAGCGGCACGCTGCAGCCATCCAGCTCTCTGTCGTTCTGATACTCTTCAAGATAGTGATCATAGTACGTGTCGATGATGCCTCTGTACAGTTCGCTGCCGTTCTTGTAGAGCAGGGGCACAATCTTCGTGTAGGGGGCACCGTCGCCGGGAATCTCGGCGGGCGAGCCTATCAGGTAGTCAGTCACATTCCGCAGCTCGTAACCCACCTCGGCGCACATCATGTTGCAGCAGTCGGCAAAGATGAAGTCCAGCTTCGGCAGTCCCTCAAGGGCGCGGGCCATCTGCGTGATGTTCATCCACTTCAGACTGCCCCCGTGGTCAGCGCCGTTGTCCTGACCGTAGGCGCGGGTAACGGTTCGCGCACTGGCTATCGAGTCGCTGGAGACAGTCCATCCGCTGGCGTGACCCCAAAGAACCAGTCCGTAGCTCTTAGCCGGAGCGTTGGTCTCGGCATACTGCACTACCTCGCGGAAACGGGCGGGGTCGCAGCTGTAGAAGTCGTTGCTGAATCGGTGCAGGACGGTCGTCTTACCACCCTTGACCTCCAGAATGACGGGCGTATCGGTCTTTCGCGCATCGTTCAGGCTGTCAACGAACACCAGCAGGCGCTTGTTGTCGGTCAGCCTCTTAGAGCCTTCAACAATCTCGGCCAGGTCAGAGCAGAGGAACCGTTCGCCGTACGCCGACAACGTCAGGTTGTTCTCGCCGGCCATGTAGACTAGCACCGTGCGCTCGGTAGTCGGCTGGGGGTTGGGTTCTGGTTCGTCGTCGTGGCACGCCGTAAAGGCTGCAAGCGCGCATAATAGCACAAGTATTCTCTTCATAACTCCTAATTTTTCTGCAAAGGTAGCCATTATTTTCGAATTTCTCTTCATTTGTCCGTTTTTTCTATCATTTTCTTGGCGCTTCAGGAATTATCCAGTGTCCCCAAACTGAGGGAAGCTGCTTTTTGCGGCAAACAATTCCTCCCCTGAGTCAGGGGAGGTTAGGAGGGGTCTGAACAGCCGTATGTCTTGTGCTCTTCTTCAGACCACCCCTAACCCATCCTAACTCAGGAGGGGAATCCGCGCGGAGAATTCCTCCCCTGAGTCAGGGGAGGTTAGGAGGGGTCTGAACGGCCGTATGTCGTTTGCGCTTCTTCAGACCACCCCTAGCCCCTCCTAACTCAGGAGGGGAATTGTGAGGTTATATGGGCGAAAGTCAATGGGTCGAAATTCGGCCCGTTGAGTTTGTTACAGTTAAAAATTCTGCAAAGCGAGAGGGCTTTCGGATGCTATTGTCATAAAGCTTTGGAAGAAGAAAAGAAAAACGCGTTTTTCCTTTGTTCTTATCTCGTTTTTTCGTAACTTTGCGACAAAAGTCGCGAAGTTACTACACTCGGCATAAAAAATAAATAAATTTATTTTGTTCTGCTCTCGTTTTTTCGTAACTTTGCACCCTTGAAACAGAGTAAGCATGAAGAAAATCATATATATATTGATAGTTTTGCTGGTCAGCATGGCCATTGGCGAACTGTCGGCAGCCAAGCCGAAGAAGCGCCGCGCGAAGGCTAAGGTGACTGCGGTGAAGAAAAAACAGAAGACAACGAAGCGCAAGACAGCCCGTAAGGCTGCGGCTAAACCCGTGGTGAAGGAGGCTCCGGAGCCCGTCTACGATGCCGACGGCGACCTGGTGAACCCCTACCTGATGTGTGAGGACACCTGCGGCCACGTTCACGGCATCGACCTGAGCCACTATCAGGGACAGGTGTTCTGGGAGACTGTCGGCGAGAACACGAAGATGGCCTACGTCTACCTGAAAGCCACTGAGGGCGGCGACCGCATTGACTCCTACTTTGAGCGTAACATCGACTTGGCCCACCGCTACGGCCTGAAAGTGGGCAGCTACCACTTCTATCGTCCCAAGACGCCGCAGGAGGTTCAGTTGCGTAATTTCATGACTCAATGCCTGCCCGGCGAACAGGACCTGATTCCGATGGTTGATGTCGAGACAACGGCCAATCTGCCTGTCGAGGAGTTCTGCGACTCGCTGCAGAAGTTCCTGCATCTGATGGAGGGTGCCTACCGTCAGAAGCCGCTGGTCTATACCTATCGTAATTTCTACAACAAGCACCTCGTCGGTAAACTGGATGACTATCAGCTGATGATAGCCATGTATACGGACGAGGAGCCTGAGCTGGCCGACGGTCGCGACTACACGCTGTGGCAGTATACGGCCAAGGGGCGCATCGTGGGCATTAACGGCTATGTCGACAAGTCGCGCTTCATGGGGCGTCACGGCCTGCGCGAGATTCGCTACCGCCATTGATAAATCGAAAATCGAAAATCCGTAAATTGTAAATAAGAAAGATGTTAATCAAGTGTCCTGAATGTGGTCATCAAGTAAGCGACCAAGCTAAGACTTGCCCGTCGTGTGGTATTGACATTGCCGGGAAAATCACCCGATGCCCTGATTGTGGCGAAGTCATATTCAAAGAGCAGTCCTTCTGCCCTAACTGTCATTGCAGCATCAATGGCGCCTCGACTACGGGTATTGACCTTGTGGAGTCGTCATCGGCACGCGACGTGCTCCCCGTGGCGCGCCACTCTGCAGAGAAAGCCCTGCAAGAAGAAGCCCGGCAGCAGCCAGATACTGCGCCCCGGCGTTCGCGCAAGAAGAAGGCCGGAATAGCTGCTCTCATCATCGGATTCGTCATTGCGCTTATTGTCGTCTTTCTCGGTATCTACTTCTGGAAGAACCAGGAGCGGCAGGTTGAGCAGCGTGCCTACGAGAATGCGATTAAGAGTACGGAGCCGCTGGTGCTGCAGAACTTCCTTGACATGTATGGAGACGCTCCCAAGGTTCACCGCGACTCAATTCAGCTACTGCTGAATGGTCTCAAAAAGATTGAGAACGACTGGCACGACGCTATGGTGAACAACAGCAAGACGGCCTTTGAGCGCTTCGTAAAACTGCACCCTCAGAGCGGTCATGTGGTTGAGGCCGGCATTAAAATCGACTCGCTCGACTGGATAGCTGCAAAGAATGAGAACACGTCGGACGCCTTCAAGAAGTACATGGAGAACCATGAGGACGGTGCCTATTACGACGAGGCCCATGCCAGCTACGAACAACTTGAGGCTGAAAAGGTGAAGCCCGAGGACCGTCTTGTCGTGAGCCAGCTGTTCACCACCTTCTTCAATGCGCTTGCCCAAATGGATGAGTCGGCTATGGCGTCGACCATTGCCCCTGTGCTTACCTCATTCCTGCACCGGCCTAATGCCACCAAGGCCGACGTTCGCCAATATATGGAGAAACTGCATGAGGCCGATGTGTCGAAGATTGAGTTTGCCCCCAACGGCGACTGGGCTATCGAAAAGGTGAAACTGGGCGAAGGCCAGTATGGCTATAACGTTAATTTCACCGTTGCCCAGCATACTGTGCGCGGTTTCGACAACGAACAGTCGAGTACGGTCTACAAGGTGACGGCCCAGGTATCGCCCGAAGGTCGCATCACCGAACTGAACATGAAGCGCAGCGTCCAGTAAAACCTTTCCGTATAGTAGGAATATGACAAAGGAAGACCTGAGAATCGTCTTTATGGGTACGCCGGAGTTCGCGGTGGAGACCCTGAAAGCGCTGGTGGAGCACCAGTATCATGTGGTGGCGGTGGTGACGCAGCCCGACAAGCCCGTTGGGCGGCACGGTTCTGTGCTGCAGCCTTCAGCCGTGAAGCAGTATGCTCTGGAGAAGGGGCTGCCCGTGCTGCAGCCGGTGAAGATGAAGGACCCTGAGTTTGTGGAGACTCTGCGGGGCTACGGGGCTAACCTGCAGGTGGTGGTGGCCTTCAGGATGCTGCCTGAGGTTGTATGGGCGATGCCTGAGTATGGCACGTTCAACGTTCACGCCGCCCTGCTGCCGCAGTATCGTGGCGCAGCACCCATCAACTGGGCTGTCATCAACGGCGAGACGCAGACGGGTGTGACGACGTTTTTCCTGGATCATGACATCGACACGGGGCGCATCATCATGCAGCTGCCCTTCGACATACCCGAAACGGCTGACGTGGAGTACGTCTACGACGGACTGATGCACCTCGGTGCCGATATCTGCCTGCAGACGCTGGAGCGCATTGTTGCTGCCGACGGCCAGCCTGCCAGCATTCCGCAGCCTGACGGTGACGACCTGAAGCCGGCTCCGAAACTGTTTAAGGAGACGTGCGAGGTGGACTGGCAGCAGCCGGCAAAGCGCGTCTTTGACTTCATTCGCGGCCTGAGTCCATACCCTGGAGCCTGGACAACGATTGTCGGCCCAGACGGGCGGGAGACGGTGCTGAAACTATTTCGCTCGACCAGAACCGAGCGCCCTGCTGAAGACGGGGCGAGGCACATTGTAGCCGACCGTAAGCACTTGTACGTTACGACGGCCGACTGTCTGTTGCAGATTGACGAGCTGCAACTTGCAGGTAAGAAGCGGATGGACGCTGCTGCCTTCCTGAATGGCATGAAGGACATAGAGGCTTACCGCATAGTCAGCGCCGCCGGAACTCAGAGCAAATAATAGCTGTCGCAATGGCGACGTTAAGCGATTCGGCCGTGTCATCCTGCCGGAAGGCAGGGATGAGCAGCCGGCGGTTGACGCGCTGTCTGACTGCCTCGGAAAGTCCCTTTCCCTCGTTGCCCATGATGATGATGCCGCCCTTGGTAAGCTCTTGGGTGTAGATGTTGTCGCCGTCGAGCAATGTGCCGTAGACGGGCGTAGCGGCGGGCAGGCTGTCAAGTAGTGCAGGTAAATCAGTGTAAATCATGTTCACGCGGGCGATGCTGCCCATTGTAGCCTGAACCACCTTGGGGTTCCAGGCGTCGGCGGTATCGTCGCTGCAGATGATGGTGCTGATGCCGAACCAGTCGGCCAGCCGGATGATGGTGCCCAGGTTGCCCGGGTCCTGTACACCGTCGAGAGCAAGCGTAAGTGTGGCTGCCGACGGGTGAACGGTGGCCGATGAGGCAGGAACAGGAAACAGGGCGAGCACCTGCTGCGGGTGTTGCAGGAAACTGATGCGCCGCAGTTCGTCGTCGCTGATGCGCTGCACGTCGACAGGCTGGGGCGGGGTGTAGTCGTCGGTGGCATAGACGGCGGCTGGCTGCAGGCGGTTCATCAAATCGCCCACCACCTTGGGCCCTTCGGCAACGAACAGACCTTCGCGCCGGCGGAATTTCTTCTGCTCGAGCTGTCGGATGAGTTTTATCTGGTTCTTGCTAATCATTCTTTAGCTGTTCTTTCAGTTTCAGCAATTCGTCCCAGTGGTTCATGGCTTCCTCCTCGCCGACCTTGATCATCCGCGAGCTGTTCTTGTTGCCGAAGCTCGAGGCATCCATGTCAGGAAGCGGCGGATGGATGTAGACGGTCGATTGCTTGATATTCTCCAGGTATTTGGTAATGTCGGGACGTGAGGTCAGCCAGTTGAGCAGTCCGCCGATACCCAACAGCTCGCCGAGACCGCCGATGATGTCGAAGTCGTTGTCGTTCTTGCGCTCTTTCTTTTCTTCCTGCTGCAGGTCGACGGCAATGACGATGTCGGCGCCCATAGCTTTCACGATGTCGACGGGCAGGTTGTTGAGCATGCCGCCGTCGACCAGAATCTTACCATCGCGACGGATAGGCTTGAAGATACCGGGAATGGCCATCGATGCTCTGACGGCTTTCGACAGCTGACCGTTTGCAATAACGACCTCGGTGGCAGAACGGATGTCGGCTGCCACACAGCGGAATGGAATCTTCAACTCGTCGACGTTCCGACAGCCTTTTCTGATAGCCATTGAGTCGATGAGCTGTTCCACCTGCTCGCCCCGCATGATGCCAAAGCCGCCAATGTCGCCCGCTTTCAGGTCGCCCATGATGGGGAAGCCGAAGATGTAGGTGACGCCGTCTTTCACCTGGTATAGTTCGCCGGCTATGTCGTTGCGACGGTCGGTCAGTAGCGTCAGCCACTCCTGCTGGCAGAACATCGAATCGAGCTCTGTGGCCGTGTAGCCAGCTGCATAGAGGCCTCCGACGACCGCTCCGATGGAGGTGCCGGCAATGTAGTCGACAGGTATGCCTGCCCGTTCGATGACTTTCAGCACACCAACTTCGGCGGCACCCTTGGCACCGCCGCCGCCTAACACCAGTCCCACCTTAGGACGTCCGCCCAAGGCTGTCAGGCAGTAGCCGAGTATAAAAAAAATAATAATTCTTCTCATTTCGTTGGCAAAAATACAAAAAAAGTCGTATCTTTGCACACATAAATACACTTTTTAATATGACAGACAGCGGCTTAAACAATTATTTAGACGAAATCGGGCGTCAGGAACTGCTCAGCGACGAGCAGGAGCGTGAATTGTCAGAGAGAATACTGCAAGGCGACCAGCGTGCCGTCAGCCAATTGGTTGAGGCTAATCTGCGGTTTGTGGTGAAGTTGGCAGTAAGCTATCGGGGACGGGGACTACAGATGGATGACCTCGTCAGCGAGGGCAACATCGGACTTCTCAATGCTGCCTCAAAGTTTGATGCCTCGCGGGGAACGCGCTTCGTCAGCTATGCTGCACCTTACGTGCGCCGGCAGATGGAACGTGCCATCGAGCAGCAGAACGGTCTGTACAAAATGCCTAAGGACGCCGACCCCCTGGCTAAGCAGTATGGCCGTCCGTTGTCAGTTGATGCCCCGTTGGGCTCGCGCTCCAGCGTGAGTCTGCTTTCGGTGCTTATCAATCAGGATGCCCCACAGGCTGACGAGCGCGTCTATTCGGAAGCCATAGAGCGAGCTGTTGAGTTTGCGCTTCAGTCACTTAACGAGCGCGAGACGCAGGTCATCAACCGCTTCTTTGGCATCGACCGTGAGCACGAAACGATGGCCGAGATTGCCGAAGATTTGGATCTGAAGCGTGAGCGTGTTCGCCAGATTCGTGACCACGCCATCCGTCGGTTGAAGAAAATGTACCATCAGAAACTGGCTGAGCTGCGCTCGTAAGGCAGTTGGGGTAAGGACAAAAAAATAAAGCGATGACCTTCACAGGCAGTCGCTCTATATCTTCAATAGGTATTAGTCTTTTTAAGGTAAAAAGATTGTTTTCAGGATAACGATGCAAAGGTAAGCCAATTTTTTGTAAATGCCAAACTTTTTTACTTAAAAAATTGACGTGTATTTGTTGTGTGGGAACACAACTTGCATTTTTAAGGTTCTTTAATGTTTGCGCAGCTTCTTGAGCCTCTTTTTGGCGTCAATAGCGTCGGGATAGAGCTCGATGGCCTTCTCGTAATTGCGGATGGCAGCATCAATCATTTGCTCGCGCTCGCACTCGCGTCCCATCAACGTGTACTCCGCTGCCAAGCGCTTCATCATCTCTTTTTGGGCGGCAAGGGCTGATGTCAGTTCATCGATGGTGGCTTTCTGCCGATTGATGATTTCCAGCTTGCGGCGAATAAAGCGTTTGGCTGCTGGTTTCTCAATGTCGTAGCGGCTATGGATGGCCTTGAAGAAGGCTTCGAGGAAAAGGTCGAAGCGGCCTTGGTTGAAAGCCATGACAGCATCGTGGTACTCGCGGTCGGCCTTGCCTTCCTGCATAGCCTGGGCGATGAGCTGCGGATTATTATAGCGCTGGGCGAACTGCACAACCTCTGCGCGGACAAAGATGTCGTTCTGGCGCAGTGCTTCCTTGAGGGTGATACCTTCGAGTGAGCGGCAGCGGCTGAGTGCCACGTAGGCCTGTCCGCCGGCGAAGACGCCACCAGTGAAGTCGATGGTGACTTGTGAGAACGTCAGGCCCTGGCTCTTGTGTACGGTAATGGCCCAGGCCAGTCGGATGGGGAACTGCGTGTAGGTACCCAATTGCTGTTCCTCAATCTTTTGCTCTTTCTCGTTGAAGGTGTAGCGCATGTTTTCCCATACCTCGCGTTCGACGTCGAACTCCCGGCCATCATCGGCACTAACGGTGACGATGCCGTCTTCCTCGTCGATTGCGATGACGGTGCCCAGTGTGCCGTTTACCCACCGCTTCTCCTTGTCGTTCTTGATGAAGATGACCTGGGCTCCTGGCTTGAGCTGCAGCTCCATAGGCGTGGGCAGTGACGACTCGGGGAAGTCGCCCTTGATGATGCCGTAAAAGATGGTCGGACTGCCGTCAAGGGCAGCCAACCGTTGCTCGTTGGTATAGTCGACCACGTCGCGGCGTGCGGCAAGAATGATGCTCAGCGATGTGTTTTGGGAAGGCGATTTGTCGACGCGGGCGTTGAGGAGTCTGAGGTCGCCTTCGGTAGCAGTGTTGGTGCGTATGCGGTCGAGAATGCCGATGAAACGGTCATCTGTCTGGCGGTACACCTTGCGCAACTCTATCGAGACGATGGGCATCTGCTGCCACACCTTGGCGTTGAAGAAGTAAGCCGATGGATAGAATGGCTGCAGCAGCTGGCGGTCTTCCTCCTTGACCACGGGTTCAAGCTGGTAAATGTCGCCCACGAGCAGCAGTTGCTTGCCGCCGAAAGGCTCGTAGCTCCGCGTGTATACGCGCAATACCTTATCAATAAAATCGATGATGTCGGCGCGAACCATCGAGATCTCGTCGATGATGATGAGTTCAACCTCGCGCAGCAGTTTCCGCTGTGCCGAAGTATACTTAAGCGCTTCCTTGATGTTGCGGCGATTGTAGCGCGAGTCGTTAGGCAGCAGCGGGTGAAAGGGCAGGCGGAAGAAACTGTGCAGCGTCGAGCCGCCGGCGTTGATGGCTGCTATGCCCGTAGGCGCCAGAACGACGTGCGTCTTTTTGGTGTTGTCAGCGACATAGCGCAGGAATGTGGACTTTCCCGTTCCTGCCTTTCCAGTAAGGAAGAGCGAACGGCGCGTGTAGTTCACTATCTGCAGGGCATCTTGCCACTCCTTGTTGTCTAAATCCAGCTCCACACTATTCACTAAAAATAGACGTCCTCGTATTGTGGCTGCGCATTCTTCTTTGGCTCAGTAGCTTCGGTGGCGCCCTCTTTGGGCTTTGTGGCTTCCGACTCTGCCTCGTTGGTCTCCTGTGGCTTTACAATCGGGTTGCCCTCCTCGTCGAGTTCAATATCCTCTTCGATGGTTTCATAGCCTTCATAGCCGAGACTGTCGAGGTCGGTACTGTCGTTGTAGTTGTATGAGTAGGCATAATGGCAGTTCTCATACAGATCAGGCGAGATGTCAGACTCCTTGGGCTTGTCGAACTTGCCGTGATAATGCTTGAAGGCAGGGTCGCCCAAAACCGACTCCAGGAAGTAGCCGCAGATGGGCAACGCCGTGCGTGAGCCCTGTCCGAGCGCACCCGTTCGGAAGTGGATGCAGCGGTATTCGCCACCCACCCAGGCGCCGCAGACCAGCTTGGGCGAGACGCCTACGAACCAGGCGTCAGAGTGGTTGTTCGACGTTCCTGTCTTGCCGCCGAACTCTGAATCGGTATATTTCCCTACATATCCCCACAGACTCATTGACGTGCCGCCACGCTCGCGGAGACCGCCCTGCAGCAGCTGCTGCACGAAGAAGGCACTGCGGTAGGGTATTGCCTGCCGCTGCTCGGTGGGGGCG
>JAEEGK010019238.1_pt1 | contig 14670 bp, 11 predicted proteins | sample 8958771 | NCBI WGS metagenome assembly JAEEGK01 (sample SAMN16246547, study PRJNA631951) | gut metagenome | biome: gut microbiome; feature: rumen; material: SC-attached | host: Bos | place: Iran: Karaj | collected 2018-10
TACCGTAAACTTCCACAAGGGCAAGTACAACAAGAGCGTTGTATCAGTGATTCCTAAAGCTGAGGCCTAAGGTCAAATTAAAAAAACACTTATTCCAAACAAACAACAGAGTCCTTCTCTCTTATGGAGAGAGGGATTTCTGCTTTTTTATGCCCAATTCTTTTGTAGTTTGAACGATATTTTGTACTTTTGCACCTTAGAAATTGAATTCAAACAAATAAATACGTATTTAACATGTTAACACTCAAACTTATTAATGAGGAAACCGATCGCGTCATCCGAGGTTTGGAGAAGAAACATTTCCCCAATGCCAAGGAGGCCATCGACGAAGTATTGGCCGTAGATAAGAAGCGCCGCGAGGCTCAGCAGGAACTCGACAAGTGTCTGAATGAGCAGAAACAGCTGTCGGGGCAGATCGGCCGACTGATGAAAGAAGGCAAGAAAGACGAGGCTGAACAGGTGAAATCCCAGGTGGCTGACCTCAAGGAGAAGTCAAAACAGATGGACGAGACAATGGCTAAGGCTCAGGAGGAGATGACTCAGTTGCTTTGTCAGATTCCAAACATTCCTTATGACGAAGTGCCAAAGGGTAAGGCAGCTGAAGACAACCACGTGGTGAAGTCGAACCTGAAGGAATGCACAGAGAATGATACTGTAGGCAATTGGGATGTGAATCCTAAGCTGGGTATTGAGAATCCCCTGCCCCATTGGGAGCTCGCCAAGAAATACAATCTCATCGACTTCGATCTGGGTGTGAAAATCACAGGTGCTGGTTTCCCTGTTTATATCGGCAAGGGAGCCCGTCTGCAGCGTGCCCTCATCAACTTCTTCCTCGACGAGGCCCGCAAGAGTGGCTACACGGAGATCATGCCGCCGACAGTCGTAAACGCAGCTTCTGGCTATGGTACAGGTCAGTTGCCTGACAAGGAAGGACAGATGTATCACTGTGAGGTGGATGACTTCTATCTGATTCCTACCGCCGAGGTGCCTGTGACGAATATCTATCGTGACGTGATTCTCGATGAGAAGGATCTGCCTATCAAGAACTGCGCTTACACCGAGTGCTTCCGTCGTGAGGCAGGTTCATACGGTAAAGATGTACGTGGCCTGAACCGTCTGCACGAATTCTCTAAGATTGAGATCGTCCGCATCGATAAGCCCGAGCATTCTAAGGAGAGTCATAAGGAAATGCTGGAGCACGTAGAGGGACTGCTGAAGAAGCTGGAACTGCCCTATCGCATTCTGTTGCTTTGTGGTGGTGATCAGAGCTTCACAAGTTCTATCTGCTACGACTTCGAGGTTTATTCTGAGGCTCAAGGTCGTTGGCTGGAGGTTTCTTCTGTATCAAACTTCGACACCTATCAGGCTAACCGTCTGAAGTGCCGCTATCGTAATGCAGCTACCAAGAAAACTGAGCTTTGTCACACGCTGAATGGTTCGGCTCTGGCATTGCCCCGTATCGTGGCAGCGCTGCTGGAGAACAACCAGACCGAGAACGGCATTAAGATTCCTGCTGCCCTCGTACCCTACATGGGATGTGATATCATCGACTAAACAACGCTAAACAAATATTATGAACAAGATTGTAAGAAAAGAGCAGTTCTCTGAGAAGGTTTTCCTTTTTGAGATTGAGGCTCCGCTGATTGCCAAGAGCCGTAAGGCTGGTAATTTCGTCATCGTACGCGTAGGTAAGAAAGGTGAGCGTATGCCGCTGACCATCGCGGGCGCTGACATCGAGAAAGGTACGATCACACTGGTGGTCCAGATGGTGGGTCTTTCTTCTAAGAAACTCTGCGCACTGAATGCAGGTGATTATGTAACCGACGTGGTAGGTCCTCTGGGTAATCCCACGAAGATTGAGAATTATGGTACTGTCGTTTGTGCAGGTGGTGGTCTGGGTGTTGCCCCGATGCTGCCTATCATCCAGGCACTGAAGGCTGCCGGCAACCGTATCCTGAGTGTGATGGCTGGTCGTTCGAAGGATCTGATTATCCTTGAGGATAAGGTTCGTGAGAGCTCTGATGAGGTAATCATCATGACGGATGACGGAAGCTATGGCGAGAAAGGTGTGGTAACCGTTGGTATCGAGAAGTTCATCGAACAGGAGCATGTTGACAAGGTATTCGCCATCGGACCTCCAATCATGATGAAGTTCTCTAACCTCACTGCCCAGAAGCACAATATCCCCTGCGAAGTATCGCTGAATACGATTATGGTGGATGGTACAGGTATGTGTGGTGCCTGCCGACTCACCATTGGTGGCAAGACAAAGTTCGTCTGCATCGATGGTCCTGAGTTTGATGGCGCCCTCGTCGACTGGGATGAGATGTTCAAGCGCATGGGTACCTTCAAGCGTGAGGAGCAGGAAGAGCTGGCTCACTATGAGGAGCATCTGGATTCCATCGACTCTGACATTTCCGTCAAGGCCTCAAAGGCTGCTGATGTGGTGATGGATGCCAATCCTACAAATGATAGTATCGAGGTACTCACAGATCGCAACGCCCCATGGCGTAAGGAGTTGCAGCAGAGCATGAAGCCGAAGGAGCGCACGCAGATTGAGCGTGTAGTCATGCCAGAACTCGATCCCGTGTATCGTGCTACCACCCGTACGGAGGAAGTCAATATCGGTCTTACCAAGGAGATGGCGATGACAGAGGCCAAACGTTGTCTCGACTGCGCCAAACCTTCTTGTGTCGAGGGTTGTCCTGTGAATATCAATATCCCTTCATTCATTAAGAATATCGAGCGCGGTCAGTTCCTGGCTGCTGCAAAGGTGCTGAAGAACACCTCTGCCCTCCCCGCTGTCTGCGGTCGTGTCTGTCCACAGGAGAAGCAGTGCGAGAGCAAGTGTATCCATCTGAAGATGAATGAGCCCGCTGTGGCTATCGGTTATCTGGAGCGTTTCGCAGCCGACTTCGAGCGCGAGAGTGGTAATATATCTCTGCCTGAGATCGCACCTTCCAATGGCATCAAGATTGCCGTCGTAGGTTCTGGTCCTGCTGGACTGAGCTTCGCTGGCGATATGGTGAAGAAGGGTTACGATGTGTATGTATTTGAGGCATTACACGAGATCGGTGGTGTGCTGAAGTATGGTATCCCCGAGTTCCGTCTGCCCAATAAGATTGTGGATGTGGAGATCGAGAACCTCGCCAAGATGGGTGTTCATTTCCAGACTGACGTCATCGTGGGCAAGACCATCAGCGTTGAACAGCTGGAGGCTCAGGGCTTCAAGGGTATCTTCGTTGGCTCTGGCGCTGGTCTGCCTAACTTCATGAATATCCCTGGTGAGAACAGCATCAATATCATGTCTTCTAACGAGTATCTGACCCGTGTGAACCTGATGGATGCTGCTAATCCTACTACTGATACCCCGCTGAACCCAGCTAAGAGCGTACTCGTTGTGGGTGGTGGTAACACCGCTATGGACTCTTGTCGTACAGCCAAGCGCTTAGGTGCTGAGGTGACATTGGTCTATCGTCGTTCTGAGGTTGAGATGCCTGCACGTCTGGAGGAGGTGAAGCACGCCAAAGAGGAAGGTATCAACTTCCTGACGCTGCACAACCCCATCGAGTATATCGCCGATGAATCAGGTGCCGTGAAGCAGGCTGTACTGCAGGTGATGGAACTGGGTGAACCCGATGCATCTGGTCGTCGTAGTCCTGTTCCCGTAGAGGGTAAGACCGTCACACTCGATGTCGATCAGGTGATTGTGGCCGTAGGTGTATCCCCCAACCCACTCGTACCGAAGTCTATCCCAGGACTCGAGCTTGGTCGCAAGAATACGATTGCCGTCAGTGAGGGGATGCAGTCTTCTCGCAGCGAGATCTTCGCCGGTGGTGACATCGTGCGTGGTGGTGCTACCGTGATCCTCGCTATGGGCGATGGTCGTCGTGCTGCCCTGAACATGGACAAGCATCTGCGTGGAGAGCAATAATCAATCGATAGAGTGCCGTCGCCTTGAACACCGTTTGAAAGAGCGGTTCGTCAAGGCGATGGCTGCTTATCATCTGATAGAAGATGATGACAAGATACTCGTGGGACTCTCTGGTGGCAAGGACTCGCTCCTGCTGACAGAACTGTTGGCCAAGCGTGCCCAGATCCAGCACCCACGTTTCACCGTCGAAGCGATCCACGTGCGGATGGAGAACATCCATTACGAGACAGATACCAGTTATCTGCAACAGTTCTGCGACCATCTGGGTGTAAAGCTACACGTGAGAACGACGCGTTTCGAGGTCGATGGCACATCGCGCAAACAGAAACAGCCTTGCTTCCTCTGTTCATGGAACCGTCGCAAGCAGCTTTTCAACCTCGCGCAGGAACTGGGTTGCAACAAGATCGCGTTAGGCCACCATCAGGATGATATCATCCACACGGCGCTGATGAATCTCACCTTTCAGGCTCACTTCGCCACGATGCCCGTCAGACTGAAGATGCGCAAGATGCCGCTTACCATCATCCGTCCACTCTGTCTGATACCAGAGAGTGACATCAAGACCTACGCAGAGATGCAGGGCTACGAGAAACAACAGAAGCGCTGTCCATATGAGACAAACTCGCATCGTACGGATATGAAACAGATCTATGAGCGCCTTAAGGAACTGAACCCTGAAGTGCGCTATAACATCTGGGGCGCGCTCGAGGCCGACAATAAACTGATAGAAGAATCATAAGATGATGTATATAAAGAAGACCGTCATACTTGCCATTGCACTGTTGCTGCCACTTTCCATGAGTGCGCAGAAACGGAAGAAGCGTGCGGTGAAGAAGCCTGTCATGGAAGTGCCACAGGAGGATCCCCGAATCACCAGCATGCGTGAGATGACACAACAGATCATCATCATCGACAGTATCGTAGCCGACAAGGATCAACTGCTCTCACAGCTGCGCCTCTCTGAAGAAACAGGCCGTATTGTCAGCAGCAGGGATTTCTTGGGTAAAGGCGACAGCACCACTGTTTTCATTAACGAGATGGGCAATAAGGCCTATCTCAGTCAGCCCGATGACAGTCTGCATCAACAGCTCTGCACCAGCGATCTGCTGGGCGGTGAATGGAGCAAGCCGCAACTACTCAAGGGCATCAGCGAAGGTATCTCTGAAGCGGCCTATCCTTTTATGCTGGCAGATGGAACGACCTTCTATTTTGCAGGGAAAGGTGAAGAGAGTATCGGAGGCTACGACATCTTCATGACTCGGTACGATGCACGTAGCAACAGTTTTCTGAAACCAGAGAACATCGGTATGCCTTTCAACTCTGAGGCCAACGACTATCTGTTTGCTATCGACGAATACGCCCATATCGGCTACTTCGTCAGCGATCGTCGTCAGCCTGAGGGTAAGGCCTGCCTCTATATCTTTATTCCCAAGGAGAGTCGGAAGACCTACGATCCCATTGTCTATACTGAGGCAGAGATTCGCGGCTTTGCCGACATCAGCAGCATCGCCGACACCTGGGGCAACGGTGAGGAGCGCAATGCCGCCTTAGCCCGTTACTACGATATCAGCATCAACAGTCTGAAGGCCGCGAACACCAATTCGCAACCTGAAGACAACACGATAGCCAGTCAGGAACTCGTCATCAACGATGCCCTCACCTACTCCAGTACCAAGGACTTCCGTTCTCGCGAGGCTGCTGTGCTCTACAAACAACTCATCGAGGCCCGTCAACAACTCTGTTCATTGAATGGACAACTCGAGAAGTCGCGCAGCTATTATCCCAAAGCCACTAATGCCGAGAAACAGTCACTCAGACGTGAGATCCTTCAGGCAGAGACAGAAGTCATACAGCTCAACAGCCAGATACAGACCCTTGAGAAAGAGACACGAAATGCAGAAATCAAAATCATCAAATAAAAACATAAGTCTATGAGTAAGAGAAATTTTCCAGAATCAGAACTGATTATCAATGCCGACGGTTCATGCTTTCACCTTCATCTGAAGCCCGAACAGCTGGCCGACAAGGTGGTGCTCGTGGGTGATCCTGCCCGTGTGGATACCGTTGCTGCCCATTTCGACTCGAAGGAGTGCGAGGTCAGCAGCCGTGAGTTCCACACCATCACTGGTATGTATAAAGGCAAACGCATCACTTGTCAGAGTCACGGCATTGGCTGCGACAACATCGATATCGTCGTCAACGAACTCGACACCCTTGCCAACATCGACTACAAGACGCGCGAGGAATTTCCTGAGCATCGCACACTCACGATGGTTCGCATCGGCACCTGTGGCGGTCTGCAGCCCTTCACACCTACGGGCTGTTTCGTGGCTTCCGTCAAGAGCATCGGCTTCGACGGTCTGCTGAACTACTATGCAGGACGTAATGTGGTCTGCGATATCCCTATGGAGAAGGCTTTCACAGAACATATGCAGTGGGATCCCATCAAAGGCGCTCCCTATGTGTCGATTGCCGACGAAGAGCTCATCAACCAGATTGCTGGCGACGATATGGTTCGCGGCTACACCATCTCCTGCGGTGGTTTCTATGGTCCTCAGGGACGTATCCTCCGTGCTGACATTGCTGATCCCCAACAGAATCAGAAGATTGAAGCCTTCGAGTACGAGGGTATGAAGATCTGTAACTTCGAGATGGAGTCATCGGCCGTAGCAGGTCTCGCCTCCCTCCTAGGCCATCGCGCCATGACCTGTTGTATGGTGATTGCCAACCGCTACACCACAGAGATGAACACCGAGTATAAGAACTCCATCGACACCCTCATTGAAAAAGTATTAGATAGAATATGATTGTTATGATTGTTAGTATCGTATTTGCCGTTATGTTTCTCGTCCTTGCCGTCATCTTTCTGATGGGCAAGGGCGATATGCTCATTGCAGGCTACAATACCGCCAGCGAAGAAGAACGCAAGACTATCGATATCAAGCGACTAAGAATTGTCATGGCCGTCCTGATGGTGGTAACCGCCGTCTTTTGCACCATTCCGCCTCTCCTCGGCAATGATAAAAATTCAATATTGGCGGCTGCTGGCATTTTTATCGCTATAACCTTCGTCGGCATCATCATTGCCAATACCTGGGCAAAGAAGAAATGACGATCTGCGCTTTGGCTACGGCTCCTGGCGGAGCACTCGGAATCATCAGAATCTCAGGTCCCCAAACGCTTGAGATTCTTTCCCGCGTCTTCTCCAAAGACCTCTCAAATGCGCAGCCGAATACCATCCATTATGGTCACATCAAGGATGGCGAAGAGATTATCGACGAAGTCATGGTAAGCATCTTCCAAGCCCCTCACTCTTATACGGGCGAAGATAGTGCGGAGATCTCCTGTCATGGTTCACGCTATATTATTAATAAGGTGTTAGAGCTCCTGATCCAGCATGGTTGCCGGATGGCAGGACCGGGTGAGTTTACCCAGCGTGCCTATCTCAACGGCAAGATGGATCTTTCACAGGCTGAAGCCGTAGCCGACCTGATAGCATCATCCAACAAAGCCACCCACGATATCGCATTGAATCAGCTCCGTGGACACTTCTCCTCGGAGCTCTCACGCCTTCGTGAACAGTTGCTGAAACTCACCTCTTTATTAGAACTGGAACTCGACTTCTCCGACCACGAGGATCTTGAGTTTGCAGATAGAAGTGAGCTGCTGGAACTATCAAAAACTATTGACAATCACATTCTAAGACTCGCTACCAGTTTTGAGACAGGACAGGCCCTCAAGAATGGTATCCCCGTCGCCATTATCGGTAAGACAAACGTAGGAAAATCCACTCTCCTCAACCGTCTGTTGAAGGATGATCGCGCCATCGTATCCGACATACATGGAACAACCCGCGACACCATTGAAGATACCATTGACATCAAGGGCATCACTTTCCGTTTTATCGATACGGCCGGCATCCGACAGACCTCCGACGAAATCGAGCAGATTGGTATCGAGCGCACCTATGCTGCCATCGACAAAGCCCGCATCGTACTCTGGCTTCTTGATGCAGAACCGAGCGAAAATGACATTCAAGATATACAAGAACGATGTCATGATAAGTCGCTGATTATCATACAGAACAAAATCGATAAGTCGGATTTGTGGCAATTCTCTCACCTCTCTCCACTCTCCTCTCACCTCTTAAAAATCTCTGCCAAATACGGTGAGAACATCGAGGCGTTAGAACAGGCGATCTACGAAGCTGCCGACATCCCCGCCCTTACCGAGAACGATATCATCGTAACCAATGCCCGCCACTACGACGCTTTGGTCCGTGCCCACGACAGCATCGGACGCGTCATCGATGGCCTCCAGATGCAACTTAGCGGAGACCTCCTCTCTGAAGATCTCCGCCAAGCCATAAACACCATTTCCGAAATAACAGGAGGTCAGATAACCCCCAACGAAGTATTAGGAAATATCTTTAAACACTTCTGCGTGGGAAAATAGAATACGATTAACGGTCATCACTCGATATTACAAGATGTGACTTAAATCGTTTATTTTCAGCTAGTTCCAAAAATTCAAAATCATCAGCGATAATCGTTGATGATTTTTTTTTAGCTACTTTTTGTACGTTATTTGTACGTTTGGGAAAAAACCAACGTAGGCACATGCTCACATTATGTCCTTCTGTGGCACACGTTGGACACCATTGGATTGCTAGGCGATGTCCCACCTTGGCACACGTTGGACACCATTGGACACATTTGGACACATTTGGACAGAGTTTAGAACGAGAAAGAGACAAAAAATAGGCATATGGAAATAGTTAAGAAATGTGAATGGTGTCATAAAACCTTCATTGGACAGATGGTCACGGCGAGGTTTTGCAGTAGTAAATGTTGCGATCAGGCCTACCGTTACAAAAGAAAAGTTCAGTCAGGCAAGTACGCTTCAGTCGGTGGCGACACCGAAATGAGCACGCTGCCACGAAGGGTTGATGAGCGCAAACTCCGAAGAGAATATCTCAAGGACAAACAATTCCTGTCTCCTACAGAGGCCGCAAAACTTCTTGGTGTTTCCAGAAGTACCATCTACAATTATCTCGGCCTACAAATATTGAAAGCCAAACAGTTCCGCGGAAAGACCATCATCAGGAGGAGCGACATTGATAAACTCTTCGATGAAGCCCCTTCTTACAAGAAAAGAGGTACTAACCACAATGAGAAGGATACTCTTAATGGTTATTACTCACTCAAGGAGATGATGGAGAAATTCAAAATCAGCAAACGAACGGTATACCGCAGATGTGAGCAATACGATATTTCTACAATCGCTGTCGGGAGAAGGACATTCTGGAAAAAGGCAGATGTCGATACGCATTTTATAGAGTTACTAGTGCAATACGATCTCAAAGACTGGTACAATGCCCAGCAGATCGAAGACATATACGGAATGAAAGGTTCCACTCTTAAAAAGTATGCCCTTCGTCATAATGTCCCTCGAATCCAGTTCCAGAACATCACATACTATTCCAAGAGCCATTTTGACAATCTCAAACGACTAGCAAAAGTACCAGACGGTAACTATTACACAGTTCAGGACATCGTCAAGAACAGCAGTTTCTCTGTATTCCAAGTTCGTTACTACGCCAAAAACGAGAAACTTAGAGTAAAGAGAGTCAACGGACTGCTACTCATCTTGAAAACAGATTGGGACGACTTCGTGAAAAGATACCAGGCGACCCATCTCTCTGAAGCTCCTAAGCCACAAGAGCCCAGCCTGTTCTACACCATTGAAGAGATCATTGAGAAATATAGAGTAAAGGAGACAACGGTTTACCGCATTGCCAAAGCTCAGAACATAGATGTCTTTACTATGGGGGACAAGAAATGCCTGCCGAAGGCTGGCGTAGACAAATATTTCGTCAAGGACAATCCCAATCCAGAACTGACAGAATGGTATACCAGTGAGGAGATCCAATCGAAATACAATATGACATACAATCAAGTTACTACTTTCGTCTGCAAGCATCACATCCCCCGAAAGTATGTTGGCACCAAGCCATACTATTCGAAACAGCATGTTGATAAAGAGAAAAACATGCTCCAGCCAGAAGACGATTTCAAGACTGTCGAGGAACTGATGGACATTTATCAGATGACCATTCACCAGGTAAGACAGGTCATCCGCTTCTATCATATACCGAAAAAGAAATGCGGCAAGTTCATCAAGCTCAGTTATCAGGATTTCAACCGCATCATAGAGGAACGCAAGCAAGGTAAAGTACCCACCAAGTGTGATATGGTGCCTCCGTAATTGTTTTCTGAACCATATTCATTGTAAGTTTATCGCAGTTTTAGAATAAACTGGCAATACACTTCATACTTTTGCGACCCCATTTACAAAAATAAAGTATAACAGTTTAAAAATTAATGTATTATGTCTACAAGTAACATTTGCACCAAGGTAACCGTTCGCCAGGCGAAGATCAAAAACGGTATGATTTCACTCTATCTGGACTACTATCCGGCAATCCGTAATCCCAAGACTATGCGCATGACTCGGCGCGAATACCTGGGCATATATATCTATGCCAATCCAAAGAATCAGATGGAGGCTGATTTCAATAAGGACATGCTCATGAAAGCAGAAGGTATCCGCTGCATTCGTGTGCAGTCGCTCATCAACGAGCAGTTTGGTTTTCTCGACAAGACCAAACAAAAGGCAGACTTCCTCGCCTACTTCAAAGAAAAATGCCGAAGAAAGTATCAGAAGTGGGACATCGTGTACAGCCATTTTTCCAAATTTGTCAACGGGAAGTGCACCTTTGGTGATATTACTATTGAGCTATGCCAAGGATTCCGTGATTATCTTCTGAATGCACACCAGCTGAAGCACACCAAATATAAGCTAAGTCAAAACTCTGCAGCCAGCTACTATTCCCTTTTCAAGGAATTATTATATCTGGCATACAGAGAGAAGTGGATGAGAGAAAACATCAACGACTATCTCGACAAGATCGAGACTCTCGAGGTACGCAAGGAGACACTCACTATTGACGAGTTGAAGAAGTTGAGCCAGACCCCCTGCAAGGTTCCTGTTCTGAAGCAGGCTGCACTGTTTTCATGTCTGACGGGATTACGAATAAGTGACATTCTGAGGCTGAAATGGGAATATCTCCGTATCGGCAGCGATGGAGGCTATGTTATCCAGTACCGTATCAAGAAGACTGGTGCCGAAGAGATACTTCCTATTAGCAAGGAAGCCTATGAACTCTGCGGTGAACGCAGTACAGGTACGGTTTTCAAGAAGCTTAGTTATACGGTTGTCAACTACAACCTAAAAGACTGGCTAAAGGCTGCAGGTATTAACAAGCACATCACTTTCCACTGCTTCCGGCACACTTATGCATCCTTGGAGGTAAGCATGGGAACAAGCATCTATACAGTGTCCAAGATGCTAGGCCACAAGAATGTGACTACGACCCAGATATATGCAGAGCTGAACGATGCCAACAAGCGTAAAGCTTCCGAACTCATTACTCTGAAATAAGCAGGTGCCTTCAGCCATCGAGTCCCTGTCTTTCGTTGTGAAGTACATTTTAACGGAAGACAGGGCTCATTTCCTGTAGTATAACAAATTAGGCTATCTCCAGATATTACCCGATATCACAAAAAAATAGTAACTTTGCGGTATATCCATATGATAACAAGTTATGAAGATTGACGAATTCTTTCACAAGACACTGTTTACAAGTATCATTGTAGGACCGGCTCTGGCAATGACGCTCCCATTGGTATATTGGGTTCAGTACAAGGACATGATGCTGTTCCCCAGTTTTCTCTACTATGTGACGGCATCTGGCTGTATTTCCTTTATTCTGTATTTTATCCTGTTTGTCATACCAGACAACTGGGACAGGCTAACGGGAAAGAAGGAGTCAGGAAAACAGGTGCCCATTGCTTCCATATCTGACATGCAGGAGGAGAAAACAATACCCACTCTTTCCCCTTCAGTCATCAGAACAGCTAATCAAGTCGAAGAAGAAACTATGATGTACAAGAAGCTTTATCTTGCTTTTGTAGAGAAATACGTCAGGGACAACATACCAGAAGAGGATGTCCAGATACTACTGGATGACATATACATCGCCATAGACAATCGTGCGATGGATCTGGTTACGGAAGGACACAAGACCCACCTTCCTTATGAGGTCAAGGCCACATCAAACTTTACGTGCCTCAATACGGAAGACCTGTGTCATATCGGCTTTGTTGTGAAGTTCTTTCTCAAAAAACGAAACGACTATGGTGCGACATTCATAAAAGAAGTATTTCCCTGTCAACTAAAAGACGTGGAACTAAGCACCCTTGCAATCAAGTTAGCCTCCAATGAATCTCCCACCAAACAAATACCTATTCCAGATGTATGCTGGGGTGTTCATGGCAGCTTATCGAAGAAATTCACCAACCGTATTACTGAAGAACTTATCTGTCAGATATAACCTGCAATCACTGGAAATAAGCCTCTTCAAAAGTTTATTATCAGTTTAGTATAGTTTTTATCAGTATTTTGCCATACCATTGATAAACCGTATTCCTTTGCATTGCTGTTCCACTAAAGGGACAAGGTATTATCATGATAGAGAACGACATCGAAACACTGCTTGAAAAAGTAGAGCTACTTATCAAACTCGTTAATGAGTTGTTGAACATGACCACTCCCACTGAGAGGCCAGATGTAATTAACCGTCACGTTCTTACTGACATTGAAGGAGCTATGCGCATCACAGGAAAGGCAAAGCCAACCATCTACGCCAATGCCAGGAAAGGCATCATCCCGTCATATAAGAGAGGGAACAAGCTATACTTCTACGAGGATGAGCTCTACAAATGGATTGAAGGAGGAAAACAGTACAGCAACAACACCAATTCAGAAGAGATGCTTAACAATCTAAGGAAGCATGTTCGCCATTTGCCCAGTTCTATACGTTGATTGTCAGGTGTATGAATAACAGAATAATTGGTCGAAAGACTGCCGTCAAAAGAAGAACGGACAAGTTTGGCTTCTCCTTGGGACGCTTTGGGACGCATCACTTTGGGACGCTACAATTCTGGGACGCAATGGCTATGCGTCCAGCCTTATAACAAATTGAGATAATAAATATAAGATGGGAACAAAACTTGACATTAAATTCAGGCTCAAGCAAAGAAAGATCAGAGATCCTAAAACAGGCTTGAATGTACAGTCTTCAAGGAATGTACTGATTACAATGAGAGTTGTCTATGGGACTATCAACATGGAATTAACGACCGGCTATCATATAAACCTGGATTGCTGGGACACGAAAAACGGAGTGGCTATTGGTGCAAGTGGCGGGAAGTCAGCTGATGAAATCAACAATGGTCTAACCCGTCTTTCAAAGAGTATCAAGGATACGGTACTGTACTTTGAGGAAAAGAGGGAAAAACCGACGGCAGACGAGTTCAAGGCTGCCTACATGATTATTAAAGACAGCATCACACTGGACAAGTATGACGATCATAAGCCAGAGAACAACGGCAAGAAAGAAGCATTTGAGAATCAGGACAACAAACGCTCAATACAGGGCAATGAGAGTTCAGAACAAAGATTTAACAAACTTTCAGATTCTGAAAAAGACAAGAATAAAGAAGACCACTCATCTTTTTGGAATGCTTATCATGAATACGAGACATATGCAGGAAAACTGAACGTTTGGTCAGAGAATACCCGAAAGAGACATGAAGCCATAAGCAACAACCTCAAATCGTTTCGTGACTGGAAGCGAAAGAACGGATATCCGGACTTTGAAGTGACATTTGGCTATTTTGACGAAAAAGGCATGCAAAGCTACGTTGACTACCTATGCGAAGTCAAGATGTTCGTCAACAGCACCATCAGAAAGGACGTGTTGATACTGAAAACCATTATCCGCTGGGCCTACCGCAGACACTATCACAATAATAACAGTTTCGAGGCCTTCAACCTTGCACTTAAGAGTGCTGAGCAAGAGGTCGTGTATCTCAACAAAAAGGAGTTGGAGAAACTAGAGAAGTGTGAGATACCAGAATCAAAGCTGTATCTGATAAGGGTACGCGACGTGTTCCTGTTCCTGTGCTACACAGGTCTCCGTTATTCTGATCTTGTCAATCTCAGACGAAGCGACGTACACGAAAGGTACATTGAGGTTACCAATAGCAAGACAGTTGACCCACAGAGAATAGAGCTTAATACTCACAGTAAGGCCATCCTGAAGAAATATGAGCCGTTTGAATTCCAGGATGGCAAAGCCCTCCCTGTAGTGAGCAACCAGAAGATGAATCAGTACCTCCATGAGTTGTGCAAGTTTGCAGGCTTCGACGAACCAATCCGACTCACTTACTATAGAGGCAGTAAGAGAATTGATGAAGTCAAGCCGAAATATGTTGTTATCGGTACCCATACAGGAAGACGTTCATTTATCTGTAACGCATTAGGAATGGGAATATCACCAAATGTGATCATGAAGTGGACAGGCCATAGTGATTACAAGGCGATGAAGCCCTACATCGACGTATGTGATGAGATCAAGGCAGAGGCGATGAAGAAATTCGATTACTTCTGAGTAATATAAACTAAAATTGAAAGAATAAACATAGTATGAACCCCAAAAAATAAGCATAAAAGTTGATTTTCTTCTCCAAAAATTTGGAGGAATCAACTTTTATGTTTATTTTTGCAAACAGAAAGTAAAGACATGGAAAGAAACTTATTGATTGAGTTAT